>Ga0209958_1000133_pt1 | contig 231674 bp, 180 predicted proteins | sample ThiBio_inoc_plan_FD_183942 | JGI IMG/M metagenome (GOLD analysis project Ga0209958, IMG submission 183942) | Wastewater bioreactor microbial communities from Cape Town, South Africa - Thiocy_inoc_plan (SPAdes) | ecosystem: Engineered > Bioremediation > Thiocyanate > Unclassified | place: South...
CGCCAAGTGGAATAAGCCGGTACACAACTGGAATCAAACTCTGGCTCAGTTATCGATTATTTTTGGAGAAAGATTGAAATTAAGTATTTAAGTAAATGAGATCTGACACAGTTTATGTAATACTACCGCAGAAACATGTCCGAATCCGGTAATACCAGAACCGCGGTCTAATCTAAAAAAAATACAAACTACTGATAATTAACGATCAGACAGTCTGCTGCCCTTTTCAGCAGCATTTTCTGTCAAAATTAATTTTGTATCTTTATGTTATGAGCGAAAAGGATATTCAACGGCTAATTGACCTCGCCAAAGAAAAGCTGAAGCAGTCATTCAATACGCCTGAAGAGGCCAGGCAGTCGCTCATTTCAGCAGGTATTATGGAAGCAGATGGAAGTTTGCCCGCTCCGCTCTCTGAACTTGCTCAAGCTTCTTAATGTACGATACTCGTTCCAATCTTATTATTGGTTTTCACGGTACTGACAAAGGCACTGCGGAGAAACTTATTAATCAGCCCAACAATATAAAATTAAGTGAAGAGCCCTGGGACTGGCTTGGCCATGGCTTCTATTTCTGGGAAAATAACGAAGCCAGGGCTCTCAATTGGGCAAAAGATCGCCAGCGTCGAAAGAATTTGCCCGAATCAGATGCAGCTGTTGTCGGAGCCGTTATTCAACTGGGTTATTGTTGCGACCTGACCGATTCGCGGTTTACACAACTGGTTCGTGGATTTTTCCTTTTAATGAAAGACGCTTATGAAAAAGCGGACAAACCGATGCCTGCCAACAAAGATTCGCAGGACGATGAGCACAAAGACCGGCTGATGCGGGTTCTTGATTGCGCTGTCATTCAGTATATGCATTCGACTATTGAAGAAGCATACTTTCAAGAGTGTGCATCGAAGGGCTATAGCTCCCTTAAATTGTTTGACTCCGTTCGCGGCGTATTTACCGAAGGAGGTTTGATTTATGACGGTGCAGGCATCTATGCCAAAAGCCATATTCAACTTTGCATCCGCAATCCCAACTGCATTAAAGGATTTTTCAATCCCCGCACTGAAGTAGACTTTATCAAAAGCCTTAAAGACAAAGCACTGGCTTAATTCATTTAATCGTCTGTGGTATATATGGCAATGCTGGCTTCTGCGCCCATCTTTCCACAACAGCTATTGACAACAGCTCCGGACCATTTTTTTTGAGCCCAGCTGCATTACTACTAGCATCGTCTGTTGCCACGCTCGTTTCATCGTTCCGAACCCTGATCGGCATTTTAGTTACAGATATCTCCTTACGAAGCCTCGTTGAAAACTTACCCTTAAACCTAATAATTGTGGGAGTTTTCGTTACTAGATCGATACAAAAAGTAGTCGACCCTGTAAAGATGCAGTTCGCCGGACCTTACAAACGAAATTGTGCTTAGCTACAAGCTAAGCACAACGATTAAGAATAGAATGGTTTTGCATGCTACGAAGAACAGGGTACAGTACACTCTCTGCCCCATCCAAATCTTCTATCAGCACCAGCCTGTGTTGCAGCTCTCTTTGACCAAAGTAGTACAGTGCATTTTCTGATAGCGTAGTAATCTCTATTTTATCTTCCTCCGGTATTAACTCACCTACTTTCTCTTGCAAATACGTTTTACCCAGACCGCTATTCCCCAATGAAATCACATGCAAGGGATGTTCTCTTTTTCTACTGGTAAATATCAGGTACATAAGCAGCCTGTTTGTTTCTTCTCCGACTACTCCGCTTTTACCTATCTGTTCATTGGTTCTTTGTAGCAGATTTTTCCCCTCTAAGAACTGTATGGCATCCTCTCGTTCTTCTCTGCTCAAAGCCTTCTCTTTTCTTATTTCCTGCTTATCCAGTTGCTGTAGCCTGTACTGCTCCAACTGCCTCGTTATATCAGCTATCGCCTTTGTAAGGGCTATGCTACCTGTTTCCAGTTTTTCTGCCACCCTCCTTATAAATTTCTCCACCTGTGTATCGTTGTACAGGTCAAGGTTATGCCTTACAGATAATCCTGCCAGTTCCGGGTTAGTGAGGTAGGTAGCATGTTTTCTGTTTACTACTGTTACTTTCATTGTCACCCGCATTCTGTCTAATCCATCAATCCTGATACCTCCTAATAGTTCTATCAGCAGTTCTTCTGTTTGGTAAGTAAAGCAATGTGGGTTGCTTGTGTTTAGTTCCATAATGGTTAAGTTTTAGGCATAAAAAAACCACTCATTGCTGAGTGGTTTAAAATTGTATAGCTCTTAGAAGTTGAGCCTCGATACTTTATAAAATCATTTTAAATATCTATGAACAACCTTACATTTCAAAATACTTTCAGGCTCTACGAGAGCGTTATCTTTTGATGCAATAAGAAACAATCTCTCCTTCTTAATTATAACGCCTATCATTTCACCTGATTTAATTGTTTGGCCTTTTACAACTACTATAGATTGAAAATTATGATAAGAGAAAGAATAATTCTCAAATTCAATATAAACAACTGTCCGGCCATTCACAGTGTCAATTGCTTTAACTATACCCGACGAACAACTATACACCTTCTTGTTCTTACCCTCAATAATTGCACCGGGATTTCGTTTACCATCATTAAATCCTCTTTCTTCAATTACAATTTTAGCTTTCTTCATTGGGCACACAAATTGCCCCCTTTGTGCCAAAGACAAAAAGGGTATCAGAACGAAGAACGACAGAATCAATTTCATACTTATTGTTTTATGCGTTTATTCTACTCCTTTGTATTTTTCAGCGTACTGCTTTGCAGCTTCTGCCTCAGCCTTATCCGCCTCTTGTTCCTCTGGCCTATCTCGATAAGGAATTGCATGTTTAGCATTACCTTTCGTATTCTCATACTTCTTTGTTTTGGGATTATACTTAGCCTTGTATGCATTATATGTTTTCTGAGTTGTGTGCTTTTCCTCGTGAACACCTGTTGTTGAAAGGTGAAAATCTCTCGCATTCTCTTCATTGTAGTTGCCCTTTCTTACATCATCAGCAGCATAATCAGCAACGGCATCGCTATTTATGACGACATAGGTATTATTCCAGTCCTCAGTTTTAACATAGTTACCTGTAGCTTCATCGAATGTATATGCTTTACTATTTGCTTCATCGGAAATAGCACCATCATTTAATAGACTGTTATATTGAGATTCACTTAACGTTTTTCCCATATTTGCAGGGCCAAAGGCTTTTGCGAGATTCTGACTTTCTGGCCCGCCGTTCCTCTTAGATGCTTCCATGAAATAATACTTCTTTGTATCACCCTCCATTCTTTTCCATGCAGCAGCACCAGCCTCGGTTTTCATCATTGCAGCTTGCATTCGTCTTGTAGAAGGGTCATTGGGATTGCCAATCTCATTTCCATCGAAGTCAAACAATAAAACAGGATTATTTGCACCATAAACGTATGGCGATATTCCATTGTATTTTTCAGAAAGCCCATCTACAACATGCCATCTCCCAATCTGGTTATCATACATTCTCGCACCGTAATCTAACCACTCTAACCCACTGCCATCTGTAAACTCTTTTCTTTGCTCTTCTTTGCCATTATACTTCATCTTATTCTCCGCTCCCCCAAACGCCAAAGCCTTTGAACTTATCCCCGCCATCGTCAACCCAAAAGGATAATAGTGCGTCTCTTCCAGGATCGGTCCGCGGATATGCGTGACCTGCAGGTTGTCAAAGAACACGTCAATGTTGGGCGTCTCATTGCTCAGGTAAATATACAAATAACCTCCTTTTGAAATGTTAATAGCAGCAGGGGCATGGGTGGTAAGGGTATTGTCTGCTCCTACCTGCTCAAAACCACTGCTGGCAGCTACGTATTTAAACTGCTCCCCGCTACGCTAACGCTAGCGGGGCACGCATCAAACAATACCCAGTTTACAAAGGCCTTGATTTTGCTGGTGGTATAACCGCTCTGGCTGTTGAGAAAACTCGTCACCTGGTTATCGAGTACACTGGTAGTCTGTAGTTCTGTTAGCGTAGCTCCGCCATGCGTGCCTATAATACCGCCAATGGCTGGCTCCAATACATTCAGGATATTGGTCAGTGGATTATTTGGCGTACCGGGTGTAACCGCGTTTTTCTTGTACCAGCTTTTGGCAAACAGGTTTACCTTATCACCGGCCATTACTTTCAGCACCATATTGGTACCGATCTTGGGACCAGCGCCATTCAGCTTCTGGATAAAATCGTTGGGGCTGGTATATTTCTTATGAACCCGGCTGTATTACTACTAGCATCGCCTGTTGCCACGCTCGTTTCAGCGTTCCGAACCCTGATCGGCATTTTAGTTACAGATATCTTCTTACGAAGTCTCTTTGGGTACTTCCCCTTAAACCTAATGATTGTGGGAGCTTTGATTACCGCATCGGCACAAAAAGTAGTCGGTCCTACAAATACTTCAAAATTCTATTTTTGTAAACCGTAGGCCTTAAATCAGTCACTTCTAACAATAATTAAAAAAATGAATCCTCTTGCTATTAAGACACTTTATGAGTTGGAGCCAAAGAAACAATTAACTTTTGCCTACCTTACCTGTGAGCGACTTTATCCGAACTATCTCAATTTTGTTTCGAAATTTCAATTTGGTGATGCTTCAGTGCTGCGAACGGCCATTGACTACATTTTGAGTTGCATATTAAATGGTACTATCGATAGTTCCTTAACGAAGAAACTGATACTCTCCGTAGAAAAAAACACACCTGACACTGAAGACTTTGATACTATTTTTGTCTCTTCAGCACTCGATGCCTGCACTTCAGTTGCCGAAGCTCTTGATTTCTTACTCGATAAACAAGATTCAAGGATAAAAGATATTTCAACAGTTGCTATAGATTCCGTTCACATGTACATTCAAGAATTTGAATCTCTTGATTTCAATACTGATAAAAATTTTCAAAAAAAAATCTATTCTCATCCACTCATGGTAAGAGAAATTGCCATACAAACGGGAATTATCAATTATTTAAGCAATTGCAACAGCATTGACTTGGAAGATATTAACACACTTCTCCGTTTACAGGAAAACAATGGAAGAAGTAACATAGATTTATAATCACAGCAATTTCGAAACCTCCCTTTCAGAGCCTATACCGTGCATTGAGTTCAAAATTATATAGATTGATTAATTTTTGTCTGGTAAAACCAGGGGTTGCATTTTAACAGTTGTTGAAGAGGTAATTGAAATTGGAATAGTTTTTAGCGGACTTGCGGCAATAGCTCCCGCATTACTAATTGCATTGGCACAATTGGAACAAATAGGCCTACTTGCCGCAACGGCTTTTACGGTCATTCCATTATTATTTGCATGATTAATAATGGTTTGTTCAGCATGTCCTTTCCCGGTTACTGGCACTTCTCCTGGCTTAAGTGCATCAATTTGTGCGGGTCTTAATTTTTTTTCACTTGAAGCAACAAGTGTTGCGGATTCTCCTTCCGATGTCGTAACCGCTCCAACTGCTGTAGTTGTAGATCGTTGTGTTCTTGGAGTCAACGTACTATGTATCTCGTTAGCTCTTGTAGCCAGAGTTGACTCTTCTGCTACAATCGTTTCACCTTGAGATATTGGTTTCAAAGTCGAGAGTCCTGATCTAGCAGTTCCAGCCAATGCCTGTGGTGAGGGAGTTACGGGTACGCCTGATAGTTCAGAAACAACTAATGGGAAACCAAATGAAGGGTTCGCGCCCATCATGTAAGTTTTTGCCCCCATGTCTATCCAAGCAAGCATAGCTGCACTCCACGAGTTTCGCTCAGATTTATCCACGACCATATCTCCATTCACATCACCTTGCACGGGATAGTGTCCTGTAGCTGCATTACGGGCGCCCACAGTTGGAACAGCTTCCAATCCTTCTAATTCAACATGAGTTGTTACTTTATTTTCAGAGAAAGCATATGTCGAATTATAAACATACTTTTCTGAAAGAGGATCTATTTGTATGAACCTTCCTGTCTGAGCATCATGATTTCTCCATCTGAATCCATACCAGTTTACCCCTAAATCATCATCTAATGGCTGTCCCTGAAATTTTTCATTCTTATTTTCAGGATTCCCAAAAGCCAACGCCTTCGAACTTATCCCAGCCATCGTCAACCCAAAAGGATAATAATGAGTTTCTTCCAAAATTGGTCCCCGGATATGTGTGACCTGTAAATTATCAAAGAACACGTCAATGTTGGGCGTCTCATTGCTGACCACCGCTTGCAGCGAGGTACGCGTAAATATACAAATACCTTCCTTTTGAAACGTTAATTGCAGCCAGAGTACAGATTTGCCATCAGAAAAGTCGTGTACAAATTATTTGAAAACTTCTCACAACCTACAGGCAACGGATCCTAACTAATAAGTCTGGGTTTTGAGCATAAAACACACTTCCGAAGCATGATCAAAGGAAATATTTCAAAATATGTATGTTTACTATATTTTATTTTTTCAGCCTACTGAACCTCTATCAAAGAAAGCCCATTTCCTGTTTTGGCTATTATAAACTCTTTTGCGTATTTATCATAATCATACTCATGTAAAATCATTATTTCCCCAGAAAAAGCTCTTTTAGCAAGACGGTTCGCTTTTTTCAAAAATTTTTTAAACTTTTTATTTTTAAAGAGAGAGAGGTAGCCAATAAACTCTTGGCTATTATCCTTCATGCCGTACAGAATGCCAATCTCATACTGAGCACCTCTTCTTTCTGCCAGTAATTTTCCTATTTGTTCTATAATTAAATGACTAATACTATCCTGACAGGTAAAATAATCTGCATATTTATAAGAATTCATATACCCGATATGCTCTATAGAATCAAAGCTCATTATAAATCTATTAGCAAGCTTATAACCTTCGTTGGCTTCACATGGGGCTGAATAAATTGTTAGGTTGTTTAAGGTAAATGTGGATTTATATTTTTTACTAGCAATTACTATGCTACTATTCTGACCCATTAAATTTCCAAAAACCAACATTAGCAATAAAGAGAATACTGTTTTCATAGTTTTATTATCTTTTAATCGTATAAGTATTACCATCTAAATCCGAGACACTGGTTGGCTGCCCTGTCTTTGGATCGTACTTAATAATAGCATCGCCACCGCTCCAATTTATTCTGGGACTACTACTATAAAAGTAGCTGGCGCGTAAGGGTAACCCAGCCTGAGCTCGTAAAATATTTTCCCAATACATAGCATTAATTTCTGACGGAGCAATTGTGAGACCAGCATAGCCTCCCATTTTTACCATTTCTCCACGAAAATGTTCTGAAGGCTTCCCACTCAAGATATCGAATACGTGTCCCAACTCATGCCCCATAACCTGTTGACTGTTTAAAGTAACTGCTACATTTCCTACATTTAATTCTGCCCGCAATCTTTCTGATTGGGATAAGTTTACTGTTAGTTCTTTTGAAGCTCCACTTCTAAACGCATTACTGGGATCTGTTCTTGCGTTTTTAGAGTTAGCCAAAACAACATTAGCCTCACTGGCATTTATTTTGTCAGTAACCGGGTTAAAGTCATTATTTTGGTTGAGCCCATTATAATCATTCATTATACGTTTTGCGCTTTTGGAAGCAGCTCCTATATCAATTCCTTGTCTTGTTTTTGAATCTATCCACTCGTCTCCAACGAACCTTGCTTCATGTCTTCTTCCAAGTCCTAAAAAGCCACTACGCCATCTTACAACTGCCGTATCCCCACGAGGGTCATTTTTTGATAATGGATTATTTGCCATTGTGGCATAAGGACTTTCTGTCCTATTAGGCTTAGGATCTACTTGCCACCATCTCCCAAGCTGTGGATCATGTGTTCTGAAAAACGCTTCTCCAATATTCAAATCAAAAGATTTTTCATACTCAATGCCGTTATATTTCTTTTTATTCTCAGGATTACCAAACGCCAACGCCTTACTATTAATCCCAGCCATCGTCAACCCAAAAGGATAATAATGCGTTTCCTCCAGGATCGGTCCACGGATATGTGTGACCTGTAAATTATCAAAGAACACGTCAATGTTGGGCGTCTCATTGCTGACATAAATATACAAATAACCGCCTTTTGAAATATTAATAGCAGCTGGTGTATGCGTGGTAAGTGTATTGTCTGCTCCCACCTGCTCAAAACCACTGCTGGCGGCTACATATTTAAACTGCTCGTCAAACAATACCCAGTTTACAAAGGCCTTGGGTTTGCTGGTCGTATAGCCGCTTTGGCTGTTCAGAAAACTGGTCACCTGGTTGTCCAGCACACTGGTGCTTTGCAACTGTGACAAGGTTGCCCCACCATGCATCCCGGTTACGCCTCCGATCGCCGGCTCTAGTACATTGAGTATGCTGGTAAGTGGATTCACGGGTGTGCCAGGTGTAACCCCATTTTTTTTATACCAGCTTTTGGCAAACAGGTTTACCTTGTCACCCGCCATTACCTTCAGCACCATATTGGTACCGATCTTGGGGCCAGCGCCATTCAGCTTCTGGATAAAATCGTTGGGACTGGTATAGGTATCGCTGGGATAACCGGAGACCGTGCTCTTATTAACCCGGCCGGTGTCTACCCCACCGTAATAGTTACGCTCGGTGGCCAGGCTGGCTGTTTCGAGGCTGGCTACCGGGTAAAAAGACGTATCCCGCTGCGTGGTCAGCAGCATCCGCACATTGCCCAGGTGGTCTTTGAGCATGTAATCGTAATGAAACGACAGGATCGAATCCGGATAGGCTGCGCTGAACCGGGGACGAATACGTCCTTCCTCCGTATCCACAAACTGCAGACGATCCGTATAATCAGTCGTATTCCCATCCGTATCAACCATACTCTCCACTACTATTCCCGGCAGATAAGATGTGGTTGTAACCGTTGATATCGGCCGGCTGTCAGAAGGATATTCATCCACGGTTTTTTCCAGTTTGTTTCCGGCAGCATCATACACATATTTAATAGTACCCCTGATACCACCTGTAGCATTTCGGATGGTTATGTACCGGGGCAGATTGAGGTGATTGTACTCGATGCCATCCAGTGAAGATGTACCTATATCCTTGTTCAGGTCCCTGATCAGGTTTCCGTTACCATCATATTTATAATCTTCCGTACTGGTGTTTTTGCTGGCAACACCGGGATGCAGTTTGGAGGTCCGGAAATCGCCCAGGCGGGTGTTGGTATCATTTACCGCATCAATTACATTGAGCAGTTTGTTACTATATGGCATATAGTTATAAGCCAGCTGATCAATAGGACCAGGCGTAGTGCCCATTTTCCATGCCCGTTGTGTCATGGCAAGAATATTGCCATTGGCATCGTAGCGAATAAACCAGTCATTGGCTGCCTGATCGCCGGTGACGGAATAATCCATTTCTGAATTGCTCCAGCTACCGCCAGAGGAGGCCGTTGTATTTTGCCGGAAGTCTGCCGTACCCAGGCGGTTGGCTGCATCGTACCGGAAATCATATTTACGACGTACCGCATCGCCTGCCGATTTCCAGGTCATGCCCACTATATTTCCATTGTACTGCAGCGGATGATAAAAATTCTCACCCGCTACCGTAGTATTCTTATCATAACCCAGTTCGAAAGCAAAGAACCGGTTGGCATACCCGCCAGCATTATTATCCTTTAAATAATTCCGGTTGGCACCCAACAACCAGCCCCGGATATTATAATCATAATCCTGTTGCTCTAATCCCGCATTGCTGTTATAAGCCGGATCGAGTTTCTTTTTCTTCAACTGCCCCAATGCATCATATTCGTTTTCGGCCAGGGTTGTCCAGCTACCGGGCATCGCACCACTATTTACCCTACTGTGCGCTATTTTCTTTTCTGTTTTTACCACACGCCCCAAACTGTCATACGTCATTTTGGTCTGGGTGACGATAGTCTGGCTATTGGTTCCTGGCTTTTCTACACTCGTAATCGTAAGCAAGGGTAATCCCTGCCAGCCATACTGAGTAGTAAATACATCAACACCCCGCTTCACATTATTTTTCATAGACTGGATCACCCGCGCCTTATCGTCATAGAAATTGACGGAGTACAGGTAATCGATGGTACCCAGTATCTGCGTTTTGGTGCCTGTCACCAATCCTTTTGTGGCCGAGCTTTGCGTTAGCGCCTGCACATAAGGATAGCTTGTATTACTGGCCGCTAACAAATAGCTATCATACGTGGTACTCCGGGTACTGGGCAGCGGATTGCCGACTGCCGACAGCCAACTATAATCATCATAATAGGTAACCGTAAGCACGGTATAATTATATTCCGGCCAGCAACGGGTGGTATAACCCGTTCCATTGCCTCCACTAGTTATGCGTTCTTCAAAACGATAATGATCATCGTCTGCAGCATCCCTTACCTGATCAATCGTGCCCCAGTACTGGTAAATACCCGTTACGACAGGGCGATTCAGCTCATCATACTTCGTCATCAGGTACTCCGAGTTGACCCGCTGAATAGAATCCTGGGTAAATACGAGCCGATCCCATTTATCGTAGATCATATATACCTTACCCGCACCCGGCACTTTTTTTATGATCATCCGGCCGCGGCCATCATACTCGTACCGAAAACACTGTTCATTCAAAATAGCATTGCTCAGCGCTGTTATACTCCAGCTGTTGGCGATCAATAACTCTACCCCGCGTGGTTGTACCACACAGCGCAGGCGGCCCTGGTCATCATACATATAATAAGTGCACAGCCAGCCCACATGACCTTTTCCGTTTCCATCGTCGGCCGTAGCAGTCAGCTGCACTTTTTTCAGCAGCACCTGGCCGTTTTTATCCTTAAACTCCACCACCTGCTTGCCATGCTCGTCTACCGTCACGGTTTTTTGCAATTGTCCGGCACCATATATGCCTGAGCTGGCATAACTGCCAAAGCTGCCGCTTACATTCGTCACATTCCAGATGCGCACACTGTCGGCCGTTTTGTTGAGCCAGTATTTGGTTTTTACGGAGCGGCGGTTGGCCTCCAGGCTTTCGCCGGAGCTGCCTACCCAGCTATTGCCGGGCGCAAAGACTTCGAGTGGGCGGCTCAGGGGCGAGTTCTCAAAATTGGTCTGCCCATAAAACCAGGTCTCGCCGGGGTATTGCCCTTTACTGAAGGCAGAGTCCTGCTGAAAGGGATTGAGTTTAAACAATCCATCGTTGAGCGATGCGTTGCCACCCGTGGTATTGGCCACAAAGGGCAGGTACTGGTAGCGCTCCCGTCCATAGGGATCGTATACCTGCGCTGTAACAAGGTCGGCTGCGGTGCCGCCCGTCAGCAGCGAGCCCTGTTTTAAAACCGTCTGCAGTGGCCGTCCCAGCCCATCCACATATTGCGTCGTCATCCGCGCCGTTTGCACTGATGTGGATACGGTAAAATCAGCGGCATTGCTTACAGGTCTGACCGCATCCCAGGTACGGATAAAATTGACCAGGCTGTCTGGTGAATAGCTACGGGGCAATACCTGCTGCGCAGTCGAAAACAGACCAGTCAGCAAACTGCTCAGCGTCAACGCTGTTGTATAATAGCGAAACAAACGCATGAATCCTTGTTTTAGGGAATGAGTAATTGTTCTATCAGGGATTGGATCGCGGTATCGCCCGGTGATACCTCACCGGCAAATACCCCGCAAATCTGACCGGATCTATCGATGAATACTTTTTGAAAGTCATCCTGAAGCTCCACGCCCAACCGGCCATTTTCTGTGCCTGCCGCCAGCCAGCTATACAACGGATGACGGGCCGCGCCCCGAACAGAAGCTGGTTCCATAATCCTGAAATTGGTCGCATAAACCGATGTACAGAAAAGGGCAATATCAGCTGCTGACCGGGACTCATGTCCGAAGCTATTACTTGGAAAAGCCAGTACCACCAGGTTCGTATCATAAGCTGCCTGCAAATCCCGCAGTTCTCCCAACTGCGCCGCATAACCCGGATGGCCGGTTGCAATGTTGACGATCAGTAATGGTTTGCCTGCAAACTGCGACAGAGGTAGCGGACGGCCCTGTATATCGGTCAGTGTAAATGAATAAATACTGCTTTGCCAGACTAAAAAGGGTAATATGAATTTGATAAGTTGCATACCTGATTGCTTATTTTAAACATGTTTTTTATTCTTCGCCTCCGCCCCCACAGGGGCCGCTGTTGATTGTGCAGGCCGTTGTATTGTCTTCGGTATAAGTCGTACTGGTGGTACAATCGCTCCAGCGATAATAATAGCTGCAACGCCATATCCACTGCTGAGCGCTGTTTTTCATATACACTGTTGAGATATTGATCCGCACCCCCGTTTCGCAGACCCCGCCCACACATTTTTTGTCTACTCCGCTGCAATTGCTTGTATTGCAGGGAACCGGACACGCCGTCAGGTTGACCTCCGTACGATTGCGGGTCGTATTGTATGTGCCGCTGCAGGGGTTCATATCTTTTTCTGTTATGAGCTGGTAACCGGTATTCTGACCACCGCTCTGCTGACAACTTACCGACTGCATCTGCCAGTCGGCCGTTATAACACAACTGCCGGCCACATTATCATCTACCCAGCGGGTGCTTTGATAGCCCGAACTATTGGGGTTAATGTCCACTTCTTCATGTTGCTGCATATTGATGCTGTATGCGGCATTGGCCGGGCAGGGCTTGCAACGCAGATTGCCGGTCGATCTCCACACGGCTGAAGAGACCCCATATGACCGGTACGCATAATTGATCTTGCGGATCACATGATTGTCTGCATTCCGTATGATGGTCAACCGTGCATCCCCATCATATTCATAATAAACTGCATTGTTGCGCGCATCTGTAGCCGAACTCATCCCGATCAATGGAATATACGTATACGTCTGCATCAGGGCTCCCGAAGGATACAGCCGGATATCATCCAGCTCCGACCCCGATACCGTAACCAACCCCGGATTGGACAACTGCCACTGATACAATTTCCATTCCCGCACCGTTCGCTTCAGTACCCCATTGGTCCCATTGACCTGTGGCACTGATACAGCCTTACTCCACAATTGAACCAGGTAGCTGCCCGAGGGCACCGTTTTGGTCAGCACACCGGAAAAGGTATAATCGCCCGTAAATCCACCGCTACCCGAAAGACTGCCACTTGTATAACTCCAGTTGCCAAACGTATTGTTATTGGCCAGGCCGGCATACGCCACCTGACTGACCAATGCATACTTAACCTCACATACTGGCAGCCGATACACGCTATCCCACAGATAAATCGCTGTTTGATCGGGCTGCCTTCCCACTGCCAGCGGGTTGCCCCTGTTATCGTACTGCGTATACACCAGTTCCGTAGACAATGTATCCATCGTCCGCGTACGAAGCCTGACAAATTCCGGCAACACATAGCTGGAGTCGCCAAACCAATCCCGGTACAGGGTCTTTGTATGCCCCCTGAGCGAATCGCCATAAAACTGCTTCTGCTCCACCGGCACTCCGATCATATTCTTGCCTACCAGCTTTCGGTAGACCGGGTCCGTTGCATAATCAGTCGCATAATACATCTCCTGACGTTCTGCAACCCCTTTACTATTGAGCGTGGTCTGCGTCCGCACCAGCGGATTGGCATGCGAACCATAAGAAAAATCAGTCTGGCTTAACAAACTGTCGCCCCCTGCATAATGGATGCTGCGTTTGTATTTCGGACGAATCCAGTAATCCACATAATGCGTTCGTATAATATCAAAAGCCTCCATCCGGTCCTGCCGGGAACTCCAGGGTTCATACCGCTTGCGTACGTAATATGAATGAACAATAGGGCTCACCAAAATATCAGTCTCATATTCGGTTTCCTCTTTCGACACAATTTCAAAGGCCTGGTTAAATACGCGCACCTCCTTCACAAATCCCGAAAGCGTGGGAAACTGTCCCATCGACATATAGGGAATATCTGCCGATCCCAGCAGGGCCAGATGATTACCCCCCATCTCATGATTATAAAAAACAGTCTCCGTGCCGCCATTGACAAACAGGGAATCATCACTTTCCAGCAGAGACGAATAATACAGCAGGCTGCCGCCATATCCATAACTGTACACGGCGTTGGTAGAACTGGAGGAGTAGTTCACCACCTGGCAGCTCGTTTCAAAAGCGCCAAAATCACCACAAAAGGTTTTTATAACCGTCTCGGTACGGTAATCAGGCGTACCCAGCAAGTGACCGGATGACAAATTGATATTAGCCAGCCCGGCATATTTATAAAATGTCTTCACCGTATCGCCCGTCAGGTGATCAATCTTTTTGATACTCTGCAAGCGCACCCCCGGCACAACGGCATTTCCGGTATCATAGATATCGGTGGCAGAAGTATCGTAGACAATAAGACCATAACCCCGCGCATACTCGTTCCGCACAGATATCTCAAACTTATAGGTATGCCCGGCCTGCACGGATACCGTAGCAGCGTTAGTGGAAACTCCTTTGGCGCTCCGCGATGCCAGCAGGGTCGATCCTTCATAGACGTTGGCAACAACCGATACCTGGTCTTCTTCCGGACCATAGCCATCGCTCAGGTTATAATCGGTTGCATAGGTGCTGAATGAAACGGTTTCATTTCTGACCGCAGTGAAAAATGCCTGATAGACCGGAAAAGTACCCGATGACCCATTGCCCTCCACGCCCAAATGTTTTTTTGTATACCTTTTGGCCGTTTCTGTAATTGTGTTCGCTTCGTATGCGAATTCTTCGCTGCCTCCAGTCGGATAACGTACCTTTACCAGGGTACCCAGGCGGGCTTTTGCAGGGTCAGGTGAACGAAAACTGAAGTCAATAGAATTATTGGCATTTAACATCGGAGGAATAAAATAGCCCAAGTTCCTTCCATTATAATAACCCAGGTAATCCTGGCTAAAGGTAATCGGCAGGGGCACCTCCGAAAGTCCGGCATAGGTGAAATGATACCCGTGCAGCGAATCAAGATAGGCCACATCTCTTTCATTCTGATACTCCAGAATATCTGTGAGAAAAAATCGACCCGTTATCCTGGAAGCACTGCCGGCTACATCATAATACTTGAAATCATACCGCTTCAGCCCAGGCACCTGCAGGGACCTTAACCGGTTGTCATCACCCAGATCCGGACGATCCTCATACAAAAATGAAACCGACTGTCCGTCTGAAGTAGTAATCCCCGTCAGATAACGGGTAATATAACTCACCTTGTCTTCCTGCGTGGTATAGCTCAGGTAGGAGGAACAATCAGCACAAACCCCATCCCCCTCCCCGCCTATCGACTGCCGGTAGGTTTGAGTAATACCTGTAACATATTCTGTATTGATACTCGAATACGAAAACATAATGGAATCCCGGCCCGGCAATACTATCCTGTCCAGAAAAAAAGATGTTCGAAGCACATGCTTATACGCATTGTACTGCATCATATTAAGATCATCTGTCCGCTCATAGGCATCGCCAAAATAATACCGCACTCCATCCGGAGTAGTCAGCACAATTCGGCTGATACTGCCCGATGTACTCATGGGCGTTGCGCTTATCTGTACATCAATGCGTACATTACTGGCAGCATTCACCCGGGCCACATAATTGCTATCCAGTACAAACTTGCCGGAGTAACCGTTGACCGAAAACTGAAACTCATCCGGCTGCGCATCGATTCCACTGCTGGAGTTCGATGCATTCATACTGAATTCATACAATCCCCCTGAATCCACCGAATAGTCTGGACGCTCCGAAAGCCGGCTCGAAAACTCATCCGGGCTCCCCTTCACACTCCGGGTGATAACACCGCCCGCCTGCAAACTCCATCCATGACCCACACGAGAAGAAGCCTCATCAGCCTTTAAGCCCTGGGTCTGGTACGACAATGACAGCGGCCAGCTAAAACTACCCAGCCGGATAACATACAATGGCACCTGCAGGCTCATACCCCCCGTCGACTTATTGACCGTACCCAACCCTGCTTTCATAAATGCCACACTCTCCGGAGAAGCCGGCACAAGCTGCGGCATCTCCACCTTAAAAGCTGTCTGAGCACCAGCCGTTGCCGTACACAACATAGCCGCGCAAATCAACGTCACTAACAATCCATTCTTTTTTCCTGATATCCCTTTCATAAAACATGCTTGCTTAAAATTGATAACCAACCCTGAACAACACCGCCTGTGTGCGCGGCTTTTGCCGATAGCTCAAAAAATCCCAGAGCAGCATCAGCTTTGTTTTCTTTAATAATTTACTTTGTAAACTCACCACCTTACTCACTCCGATCAACCCACTCGGCTGCCAGCGGCTCAGGTCCTTCAGTTCATTGAAATCCGAGAACCCGCTTTGATAGTTCAGCTCATACCCACCCGTGAGCCAGAACGAACCCTTCAGTTTATAGTCGATAAAACTTCTTAGGCCAAGGCCCTGATGACTGATCTTTATGTGACGGATATCCTTGCCCCAGCCAACCTTGTAGCTGGTACCAATACCGATGATGCTATTCGGGTTAAGTTTATATCCGAGCGATAAACCGATATCACTGCTGGCCGGCAGTAAGCCCCTGGAGCGTTGGGATTGAATATTGGTACCCAGCTCTACTCGCTTCCAGAACGATTTGGTCTTTTCGGGATTGGGTTTAAACCCATCGGGCATATCCAGCTCGCTGCTGCTACCACCGGCTTTGATGATCTTATCTTTTAATTGGCTGAGCTGGCTTTGTGCGTCCTGCAGGTTTTGCCGAAACTGCGTCTGTGCATTGGGACCACCAGCTGCCAGCTGGTTTTGAATCAGGTTATTGACCTGCGCCCTGGTTTGCAGTCCGGCAAGGTTAGCTGCCTGCGCAGGATCGTTGGGATCGCCCGGCAGTCGAAATAGTGAAGCCAGCTGGCTATTACGCCGCATAAAGTTTTCAAAGGCCTTTGTCTTGCGCAACATCGCCAGGCCTTTTTGGGCTGCTTTCTTATGATCTTTTAATAAGGATTGATATTCTTTGAGCTGAGCGCTGTAGTAATAGGCCTGTTTATTGAGTTGCTTCAGTTCTTTGGCCAGGCCCAGGTTACCCAGTTTTTCTTTTAATAATTGACGCCGTTGCTGTAAAAACTGCTGTACGGCCTGGGCCTGCTGCAGCTGCCCTTCCATGCCTTTTAATTTGTCGAGTGTTCCGCTCACCTGCTCATTCTTTAGTCCCAGTTTGGCGAGATCTGGTTTTTGTTGCAGAAAACGAAGCGAGGTCTTAAGCGTATCCAGGGCGGGTAAATATTGCTGTAGTTCACCGGGGTTGCTTAACTGCTGCTGCAGTTTGGCCGTTTGTGCAGCCGCATCTGTTTTTAGTTGTGCCGCTAAGGCCGGATCTTTTTTCGCAAGTTTGCGTAAGAGTTTGGTCTCCTGCCGCTGCCAGCGGGCGAGTGCTTTATCGGTTGTCTTATCCAGTTTGTGCCCGAGTGAAGAAGCCTGCCGGTTGATGGCGCGGAGAAATTTTTCACTGAAATCAAGAGAAGTATCTCCTGCCTCCTGTTGTTGTGCAAAACAAGGCAGGGTCAGGCAAAGGCATAGTATGCCCGGCAGCAGGATTCGGTTTAGGTGCATGGTGGCAGATAAGGTGCTATGAATTTGAGAATTTTATTTCATAAAAAGCACACAGCTAACAAAAAATATTTTTTTCCCCAGAAAATAAATTAAGGCTTAACTCTTACCATTACCCCATTGTCAGCTGCAACATCACCCGCTGACGCATGGCATTGTTTTCTGATAAAAAATTAAATGTGCCAGCACGGCTTTGTTCTTTAGCGGCTTTCCTGACCAGCCATTCTTCTTCCAGTTCATTGGCTTTTGCATGGCCATGTGTGTGCAGCAGCCAGCACCATTCTTCGGGATAGCGGTTGCGCAGCATGTTGTACACGATATTACCACCCCAGCCCACTGAGCGGTTGCCGCGGGCCTCCTGGGCAACCATACGGTCGAGGTGAGTCAGATCGGTCAGGTATTTTTTCCAGTCGGCTTTATGCTGACGGATGGCCGCTTTCAGGAAATACGCTTCGCGCAACTGCACTTTAAGTATTTCGAGCTCCAGGTCAGCCTCCCTGCCCCAACGCCCGCGCCACAGGTTCATAAAGAGATCTTCGTGGTACTGAAGGGCAAAGCCCATGCGGGCCAGCGCAGGCAGATCGCGGGCCGCAGGTTCCATAGCCGCTATAAGCTGCTCATTTTCATTTGATATACGGGAAAAAACGGGCGATTGTAGCATTAGCTTGTTCATACTCCTGATTTGTAGAAACAAAGCTAAAAGGGCACACCGCCGCCTATTGGAGGAGTGATATTAATATTTTTGGAGAGCTTCCTCCAACTGCTGCCTGATCTCCTTTTTGAGCGATTCCGGAGCCAGCACAGTACAGTGCGGACCCATGGCCAGGATACGCTGGTGCAGTTCATGAGTGATATGAACAGACAATTGAATCGTACAGCTTTTGTCGGTACTGTCCAGCACCTGCTGCGAATGATGAAGGGGATCGAGCGTGACCAGTTTATGAAAAGGTGCCCTTACCTGAAGTTGCACTGTATCAGGCTCGCCATCATTATCAAAGATACCTACGGCATGCCGGGAAAAATTTTCGGCATCAAAATTTCCGCGAAGGCGTTGCCGCTGACCGGTAATAGTCAGCTCGCGTATACGATCGAGTGCAAAAGTGAGATAGGTTTCCCGGCTTTCTACCCAGGCCACTACATACCAGCGGTTTTTATACTCCCGCATCAGTACCGGCAGGGCCGAATAAGTCTTGACCTCTTCCTTATATATGTTCTCGTACATAAACTCAATCAGTACCGATTGTTTCAATGCGGTGGATATATCGCCAATCCATTCATAACCGCTCAGCGACACGGGCTGTTCAAACTGTATCTTCTTCGACAAAAAAGGATCTTCGAGATCGAGGCCTATCTGTAAGTTGGCATCGATGCGTTCTACCGCGGCTTTGAAGTTGGCAAATACGGGCACCTCTTTGTACTGAAACAATAACAGTGCAGCATAACGGATGGCTTCCCACTCCTCGGGCTCCAGCCCCACTTCGTCAATCGAATAATCGGGTATAGAATAAGCATACCCATTTTCGGTACGATTAAACACAATCGGCGCTTCGTACCCAACCGGCCGCTCCTGCTTCATGAGCCGGATATCTTTCTCGATAGTGGAAGTAGAAACCTCCGTCTCCAACACGCGCGAGCAGGCATCTGCGAGGTACTGCAGGGTGGGGTATTTCTTCCGCCTGTCACGCAGGCAGTTGTTGATAACACGATGACGGATGACGGCCGATTTGTTCTTGGGCATGAAAAAAAGTATAAAGGTGTAAAGGTATAAAGGTTTAAAGGGTATAAAGAGTTTAAAGGGTATAAAGGGTAGTGAACTTTAGAGGCAAAAACAAACCTGTCAACTGTCCACCGCCAACTGTCCACCGCCAACTGTCCACTGTCCACTGTCCACTGTCCACTGTCAACTGTCCACCGTCAACTGTCAACTACCTATTAAACTCTTTATACCCTTTAAACCCTTTATACCCCACTACTTTATTTGAATTCCGTAATTTTACCCCATGTCAATCCCTTCAAATCTGCGTGCCTGCGGTACGCTTTCGGGCGGCAACGCTTCCTTTAATGCCCTTCGGTACGACAAACCGGGTGAGAACATGACCATTCCCTACAATCGCCGCGATTATTATAAAATATGGGTCGTAAAATTTGAAAGCCGGATCAACTATGCCAACCGCAGTATTCATATTACGCAGCCGGCACTGATTTTTTCGAATCCGCTTATTCCTTATTCTTTCGAAACACTCGACACGCATCAGAGCGGCTACATGTGCATTTTTACCGAGGAATTCATCCGCAACAATGACCGCCTCGAAAACCTGCAGGACTCTCCCCTGTTTCGCCTGGGCGCCGACCCTGTTTTCTTTCTTAATGAACAGCAACTGACCCTTATCAGCGGCTTATACGACAAAATGCTGGAAGAGCTGGCCACCGATTATGCCTATAAATATGACGTCATCCGCAATTACCTTGGCCTGCTCATCCATGAGGCCATGAAAATGCAACCAGCTAATAATTTCACGCAGCAGCACAATGCCACTACACGCATTGCCAACCTGTTTATTGAATTACTGGAGCGCCAGTTTCCCATCAGCTCACCCTCCAGCACCCTGCAATTGCGGCGGGCGAGTGATTATGCGCGGCAGTTATCGGTACATGTAAATCACCTCAATTTTGCCGTGCGTGAGATCACCGGCCGGCCTACCAGTACACATATCAGCGAGCGTATTGTACACGAAGCAAGGGCCTTGCTGCGTCACACCGACTGGAGCGTGGCCGATATCGGCTATTGCCTGGGTTTTGAATATCCCAATCATTTCAACAATTTTTTCAAGAAACATACCGGCCTCACCCCTCTTTCGCACCGCCGCCAGGCCATTCTTTGATTTTTGTACTTTTTACTTTGACGGTGGCTCTTTTACAGCCATAGCTCCCGGTAATTTTGTGCTTCAAAACAGCACAGTATATGAAGTACAATTTATTAGGCAATACAGGATTAAAAGTATCGGAGCTTTGCCTGGGTACCATGACATTTGGCGGTCGTGGATTCTGGACAGCCATCGGCACACAGGATCAGCAGACTGCCGACAACCTTATCAGAAGAGCCGTAGAAGCCGGCATTAACTTTATTGATACAGCCAACGTATATTCCGAAGGCCTCTCGGAAGAAATTACCGGTCGCGCCATCCGCAACCTGGGACTGCGCCGCGATGATCTGGTGATTGCCACCAAGGTAAGGGGCCGCATGGGCGAAGGCCCCAATGATGTAGGCCTTACCCGCAAACATATCTTTGACCAGATCGATGCCAGCCTCAAAAGACTGCAACTGGACTATGTAGATCTTTATCAGATTCATAGCTATGACCCGCTCACCCCGCTCGAAGAAACACTCGACGCTCTCAACGACCTTGTAAGATCCGGTAAAGTACGCTATATCGGCGCCAGCAACCTCGCTGCCTGGCAGCTGATGAAAGCTTTAAGCCATTCGGCTCATCACCGTATCGCAAAATTTGTTTCGCTGCAAGCTTATTATACTATTGCCGGCCGCGACCTGGAGCGCGAGATCATTCCCCTGCTCAAAGATCAGCAGACCGGCCTCATGGTATGGAGTCCGCTGGCAGGTGGTTTGCTCAGTGGTAAATATTCCCGCGCCGAAGAGGCGAAAGGTGACGGCCGCCGCGCCAATTTTGATTTCCCGCCGGTAAACAAAGAACGTGCTTTCAACATCATTGATGTACTGCAGGAACTGGCCCCACAAAAAAATGCGACAGTAGCGCAACTGGCACTGGCCTGGCTGCTGCACCAACCGGCTGTAACTAGTGTAATCATCGGCGCCAATAAGATCGAACAACTGGAAGATAACCTTAAGGCACCCGCAGTAAACTTTACCGAAGAAGAGCTGAAACGGCTTGATGAAGTAAGTCAACTGCCCGCGGAGTATCCTGCCTGGATGTTTGCGCGTACCTACCCCGACAGGTTGAAATAAGTTATCGGTGGTCGGTGGCAGAAATAAGAGCAGTTCATTACTATAAAAAACAGCCTGAAATACCCAGGCTGTTTTTTTATTATACAGACCGGCATGATGTGCTGCGACCGGTTACTTACCTTTAATCCTGCAACAACACGCTTACCGGTATTCAGCAAATGAAAGTACTGACCCGCACCATCTGGATCCTTTCGCTCATCAGCCTGTTTACAGATACTGCCAGCGAAATGCTTTACCCGGTAATGCCTTTATACCTCGAAAGCATTGGCTTCTCTATTGTGCTCATTGGCATCCTGGAAGGAATGGCCGAAGCTACGGCTGGTCTTAGCAAAGGATACTTTGGAAAACTATCTGATCACAGCGGCCGGCGCGTGCCTTTTGTACAGCTTGGTTATGCGCTCAGCGCCCTATCCAAACCCCTGATGGCAGCATTTGCTTATCCCCTGTGGGTATTTGTGGTACGTACGATTGACCGGCTGGGTAAAGGGCTGCGTACAGGTGCGCGCGATGCCATACTCTCCGATGAAGCAACCCCTGCCACTAAAGGAAAAGTTTTCGGTTTCCACCGGTCCATGGATACACTCGGTGCCGTACTGGGTCCACTGCTGGCATTGCTCTATCTGCAATGGCATCCGGGAGATTATCGCATGCTCTTCCTGATTGCGCTGGCCCCCGGTCTGATTGCCATTGGCTGCAGCCTGCTGCTCAAAGACAAAAAGAAAGCACATATACGCTCCACAGAGCGGGTATCATTTTTTGCTTTTACGGGCTACTGGAAAAGTAGTCCGGCTGTATACCGAAAACTGGTAAGCGCTCTTTTATTGTTTACCTTATTCAACAGCTCAGATGTATTTCTGTTATTAAAAGCAAAAGATGCCGGCATGACCGATGCCGCTGTTATTACATTGTATATTTTCTATAACCTCGTTTTCGCACTGGCCGCTTTTCCGTTGGGTATACTGGCCGATAAATGGGGTCTGAAGAAAATACTACTGGCAGGACTCCTGCTATTTGCCGGGGTTTACGCAGGCATGGCTGCAAACAGAAACGAAGTATATGTTTACTACGGACTATTTTTTCTGTATGGTCTGTACGCTGCTGCTACCGAAGGAATCTCCAAAGCCTGGATCAGTAATATCGCTGATAAAAAAGATACGGCAACAGCTATCGGCACCTTTAGTGGCTTTCAAAGTATTTGCAGTATGCTGGCCAGCTCGCTGGCAGGACTTACCTGGTTTTATTTTGGAGCTGCTACCACCTTTATCATCACCAGTACCGTGGCAGTAGTGTCGGTGGTCTTATTGCTTCGTATTCCTTATGTCCGGTCCAAACCTACTGTCTGAAACAAGCCGCAGAAACCCGCAGGTATTTTTCCTATACCCGGTTTAGGTAATCATTTATTGTTTTCCCCGTTCTCTACTTACCTTTTCCCTTCCGCCTTCTCCCTTTTTTACCACTAACGTTGTATTTACCGGACAGGGCAGCTTATTTAGTTTTACACCCTAATCAAAAACCATTAACCCTCACACAAAACACACTCACTTATGAACAAAGGAATCCTGTCCCTGCTTGCCCTTTCACTTGTATTAATTGTATCCTGTAAAAAAGATAAGGACGAAACTGAAAAGCCTTCTATTATCGGTTTATGGAAGGGTAAATATGGCAGCAGCACCGCTTATCCCAACGCCGGTTATGCCTTCTTATTCAGAACAGATGGCACCGTACGCGTATTTGACGGAGTGGATACGGCTGCTGCTTCGAAGGCGGAAGGCACTTACAGTGTAAGCGGCTCCTCTGTATCCACGAAATACACCTATACAGGAGGCAGCACTTATTCTACAGCCGCCACGATTGATCCTAAGATGACTTTTATAGAAGGATCCTGGGGCAGTGGTACCAATACTACCAATGGAGGAAAATTTTTCATCGTTAAGCAGTGATCCGTTTTCTCAATGGCAACAGTGAAAGAAGGGGCAGTTTTCTGCCCCTTTCCGTTTTAAATGCTATCACTTCAGCTTACCGGCAAGGAGAAACGAAAATCGCTTCCAACTGTCCATGCCGCATCGACCCATATTTGTCCGCCCTGCGCTTCAATAAACTCTTTGGAAATAGCCAGGCCCAGTCCGGTGCCTGTGTTTTTTGAACCTGGCAATGTAAAGAAGCGGTCAAACACCTTTTCTGCATATTGTGCCGGTATGCCAGGCCCCTGATCTTTTACGGAGAAAACCACGCGCCCCGGTTCGCTGATCAACTCAACTGCCACAACCCCGCCCCCGGGCGAATAGCGGATAGCATTGCTCAAAAGATTATTCAATACCCATCCCGTTTTTTCTGCATCGGCCATAACCTGTTGCAGATCTGCCGGCGACTCAAAACGGATCTCTATTTGCCGGGCACGCGCTGCGGCGGCTAGTGACTGAATAGCTGCTTTTACAATCTGACTGGCGTCTGCAGCGGCCTGATGCAATTCAATACGTCCTGTTTCTACCTGGGCCATATTTAGTAATTCACTAAGGATACGCAGCATTCGCTGGTTATCCTGCCGCAGGTTATGTACAAGTTCCTGCTGATCTGATGTGAGTGTACCTGTACGCGGATTTTCGAGCAGCTTCAAACTAAAATCAGAAGAAGCCAGCGGCGTCTTCAATTCATGCGATACGGTTGCAATAAAGTGTGTCCGCGCCACATCCAGCTCTTTGAAAGAAGTAATATTCTGTAATACGATCACTTTATTTTCAGCACCTTCCTGATCAATCTCTATTTCTTCTTTTACAAAATAATTCTCCCTGTTATCGAGTACTACTTTAAAAGGCAGTTTGCCTTTATCTTCGAGCAGGAAGCGAAGCAAATCATTGCGGCTGCTTACTTCAGCAACCTGTCTGCCCACTATATCTTTTGCCTGCAGGCCCAGCAATTGCAGGGCCTGGTTGTTGGCAAACAATACCATGCCCGATTTATCAATACCAATACTGGCTTCTTTCAGACTATTGATAACGGCTTCGGCCCTTGTCTTTTCAAATATGATCTTATTAAGATTACTGTGTTCGAAATATTCCAGCCGCTCAGCCATGGTATTAAATGACTGTGCCATTTGTCCAAACTCATCGTGCCGTGTCAGATGCAGGCGGTGCCGGTAGTTTTTACGGCTGATCTCCTGCAGGCCTTCGGTGAGTTCCTGTATGGGCTGTGTGAGTATGGATGGAAAATTGTAGGCAAAGCTGATACCGATCAGTACCACCAGGCCCGCCAGCAGCGAGATATAGGTGAGCGTTTTATCGGCAGTGGCAGTGGCCCGGTTATTTTTTATTTCAATAGCCTGCATGTTCAACCGTAATACCTGCTGAATGGAAGCGCGCATGGCTGTAACAGCTGCTGTATCTGAGCCGGTACGCAAGGCCTCCAGCTGATCACGAATACTGCGCGTTGCCTCCTGCTCACCGGGCTCGGTCACATTATGCTCCTGCAGTTGCAACACACTATCCATTGCCGCCAGCGGCCTGCCGCCCGGCAACGAGGCATCAAGCAATTGCTGCAGGCTGTGGCAATAGTCGAGCGACTCATAATTATTTTTCAGAATCAGCGTGGCATCATTCTTCAGGCGCACGAGATTATATACGCCTACACCGCAGGAGAGCAGTACCAGCAGAAAAAGAAAAAAGCTGCCCAGGCGGATTCTGTTTCTGACACTTGTTATCATTAGGATAAAATTACCAGGTCTACGTCATTTTGTGATAAAGCTTTTAACAGCTGGCTAAAAAGATTGGTTTTCAGGATCACCTGCCAGAGCTTGATACGAGGTTTGCCGATACAGAGTGTGGTGATCTCTTTTTCCCGTATCATCCGCATGATGGCTTCCACCACATTATCTTCTTTTGCCTGAATCACTTCCGCACCCAGCTCTGTTGCGTTCTTAAAATTATTAATCAGGTGACGCTGAGCAGCCAGTGGTATCTTATCGGTGGCCTCGCGTGGGGTTTGCACATACAGTACGTACCATTTGCTATTGTAATAAGATGCCAGCCTGGCGGTTTTACGGATAATATGCTGGGCCATGGCATGATTGGACGAAATGCAGGCCAGCAGGTGTTCATGCCGCCAGGGTTTTTCGCGGGCAATGAGTTCATGATCGACCTTACGCTCCACCTGGCCGGCCACTTCTTTCAATGCCAGCTCACGCAATTGCAGTATCTGCTCAGGCTTAAAGAAATGCTGTAATGCCTGCTGTACTTTATGCTGCTCATATATCTTCCCTTCCTTGAGCCGCGTAATAAGGTCATCGGCGCTCAGGTCAATATTCACTACCTCATGAGCGATCTGCAGCAGTTTATCGGGCACACGCTCTTTCACTTCTACTCCGGTTATATCCTTTACCTCCTGGTTAATGCTTTCGATATGCTGGATGTTAACGGCAGTAATCACATCTATACCGGCCTGTAAAATATCCAGTACATCTTCCCAGCGTTTGGCATTTTTACTGCCGGGAATATTACTGTGTGCCAGTTCATCTACGATAACCACTTGCGGATGCATGAGCACTATAGCCTGTACATCGAGCTCTTCGAGTAATTTGCCTCGATAAAACGCAGTACGGCGTGGTACGAGCGGCAAACCAGCCACCAGCGCTTCTGTCTCGGGGCGACCATGCGTTTCCACATATCCGATACGCACATCTTTACCATGGCGCAAAAGACTATGCGCCTCCTGCAGCATGCGGTAAGTCTTTCCCACACCGGCACTCATGCCGATATATATCTTCAGTTTACCCCTGCCTGCAGCTGGTTGCTCAGCCGATGAATATGCTATGTTTTCCTGTCCGCTCATACAATATCAGTATACATTTTTCTGGTTAAAATGCGATAGCAGCTGATGCCGTAAACGACAAATTACTACTCACATATCCGTCATTCTTTGAGAAAATAGCATCCCGGCTGTTGAGCCAGCGCATCTCAAAACGCAACAGCGCCTGTGCAGAAGGGCTGTAGTCTGTATTGACCGACCAGCCTGTTGTTGCAAATCCATTTGTGCTGCCTGTGCTGACAATCACGCCATGCCTGTCGCGGAAATACTCACCGCGGGCAGCCAGGCACCATTGAGGGCTTAGTTTATACCGGACAATAGCCACGGGAGTATACCATACATGATAGCCACTACTGCCTTTTTCCTTTTGTTGTGTACCCAGATCAAACCCTGCGATCAATCCCAGCCGTGATGTAAGCTGAGCAATTCCATAAAGATTATGGTAAATGCGCCAGCGCCGGGTAGAATCGGGTGTATCGCTGCCGATAAAATTACTGTAGTTAAGCGTAAGCTTATCCGATGGTTTCACCTGCACCTGCGCACCCCAACTCATGAGCGAATTGCCATTGACCCTGGCTATGCGTTGCCACCCATTCAATGCCAGCAGTGCTATATTCCATTTTTGATTGACACTTGTATACCCCAGTCTGGCTCCGCTTTCGTAATAGGGAGAGTTTTCTGCTACCATACTACGCGTCAGTGTCCAGCAATCGCGGCTCACAGCCGATTCAAAACCGATATGCGAAGACATGATACCTGCATCGAGCCAAATCTCCCGCTTACGGCTCAGCTTTATGCCGGCGTTGGCTTCGAGCACATTTTTCCAGATACCCGGCTCCGCGGCATAGTTGGCATCCATATAGGTACCTGCTGCCAGGGCCAGATTAGCTCTTACCCGGTCTTCGCTGTAACTGGCTTTTAAAAAAGCCAGGTTTACCGTAAACTCGTTGTGCCGGTTATGGCTGTATAAAAAACCCGGACGCTTGTTATCCGCCGGGCGATTGGCATCATAGCTATAATAAGCTTCTACATAACCACTCCATTTAAGCGCAGGCGTTGTAGTGGTATCCTGCGCGCCGGTTGTCAATACGATTAGCAGGGATGCTATTGTAATACTGATTTTCATTGTACGTTCTTATTTTAACTGATCCAGTGCAATATTGAGTTGTAATACATTGATTGTTTCAGGTGCCAGTCCGGCCATGGGTTTCATAATATGTTTCTCTACCAGTTGCCGTACACTTGTTTCGGGCAGTTGACGCGCAGCCGCCACCCGCTTTACCTGTATATAGGCACCTGCAGGAGAAATATCCGGATCAAGGCCGCTGCCCGAAGCGGTAACCAGCTCTGCAGGAATCTCGCTGCGCTGCACAGCAGGGTTATGTATCAGGAAGCTGTCAATGCGATCTTTTACCTGCTGCAGGTAATCGGGGTTAGAAGGGCCTTTATTGGAACCGCCGGAGCCGGCTGCATTATAATTTACGGCCGAGGGACGACCCTGAAAATACCGGTCGCCGGTAAACGACTGACCAATCTGTTTGTAACCGACCACGCGGCCATTTGCTACAACTTTTTCTCCGTTACCGCCGCCCGGCGTCAGTTTACCGACGGCTGCAATCAGCAAAGGATAAGCCAGTCCCAGCAGTATTATCAATACGATGGTAAGGCGAAGTGATATCAATAGATTCTTTTTCATGATATTCTTTTTTTTTACATAAATAAACTGAGACAGATATCAATCAATTTGATACCGGCAAACGGAGCCAATATTCCTCCAATGCCATAGATAAACAGGTTGCGGCGCAGCAGGGCCGAAGCACCGATTGGTTTATAGGCCACTCCCTTTAAGGCCAGTGGTATCAGCAGCGGAATAATGATGGCGTTGAAAATAACAGCTGCGAGGATAGCCGACTCGGGGCTGCCGAGTTTCATAATATTGAGCGCCTGCAATGCCGGTATACTGCTGATGAAGAGTGCCGGCACGATGGCAAAGTATTTTGCCACATCATTGGCAATAGAAAAAGTGGTGAGTGTACCGCGTGTGATCAGTAATTGCTTTCCTATTTCCACAACTTCTATCAGTTTAGTGGGATCATTATCGAGGTCAACCATATTACCGGCTTCTTTGGCGGCCTGTGTACCGCTGTTCATAGCCACACCAACATCTGCCTGAGCCAGTGCTGGTGCATCGTTGGTTCCATCGCCCATCATCGCTACCAGTTTTCCGCCGGCCTGTTCACGCCGGATGTAATTCATCTTATCCTCTGGTTTGGCTTCGGCGATAAAATCATCCACACCGGCCACAGAGGCAATGTATTTTGCTGTAAGCGGATTATCACCAGTCACCATCACTGTTTTTACACCCATCCTGCGCAGGCGCTGAAAACGTTCCTGGATGCCGGGTTTGATAATATCCTGCAGTTCGATCACTCCTTTTACCTGATTGTTGACAGCCACTACCAGTGGTGTGCCGCCATTGGTACCAATATGCCGTACCCGCTCTTCAACGGCCGGATCAATGGAATAGCCAGCCTGTATTGCCTGTGCGCGAATGGAATCAAAAGCACCTTTACGAATACGGGTACCATCGGGCAGATCGGCTCCGCTGCTGCGCGTCTCTGCAGTAAAGGAAACAAACTGTGTATCTGCAGGTGCCTGTACCTGTATCCCTTCTTTGGCAGCCAGCTCGAGTATGGAACGTCCTTCGGGTGTTTCATCGGCCAGCGATCCCAATGCACTGTAGCGGATAAAAGCTTCCTCTTCGCCGGGCTGTGCCGGATAAAAATTGGTAGCCTTACGATTACCGATCGTGATAGTACCGGTTTTATCAAGCAACAATACATCCACATCACCGGCTGTCTCCACCGCCTTACCACTCTTGGCAATCACATTGGCACGAAGAGCACGATCCATACCGGCAATCCCTATTGCAGACAATAAGCCTCCAATAGTAGTAGGTATCAGGCATACGAATAATGAAATGAAAGCAGCAATGGTAATAGGCGTTTGCGCATAATCCGCAAAAGGCTTCAATGTAACACATACAATCACAAATATGAGTGTGAAGGATGCCAGCAAAATAGTCAGCGCTATTTCGTTGGGTGTTTTCTGCCGCGATGCACCCTCTACCAGTGCGATCATCCGGTCGAGAAAAGACTGCCCCGGTGCAGTAGTGACGCGTACCACGATACGATCGCTGAGCACTTTCGTGCCACCCGTAACAGAGGATTTGTCACCACCGGCTTCGCGGATTACAGGAGCAGACTCGCCGGTAATAGCCGATTCATCAATTGTAGCAATCCCTTCTTCTATCTCACCATCTATAGGTATCACATCGCCGGCTTCGCATACAAAGCGATCACCTACACGTAGTGCCGATGAAGCGACTGTTTCCAGCAACGATTCTCCATCAATCACAGCATTGCCAATTCTCCGGGCCGGCGTTTCTTCGCGTGTTTTGCGCAGGCTTTCGGCCTGCGCCTTACCGCGTGCTTCGGCCAGTGCTTCTGCAAAATTGCCAAACAAAACCGTGAGCAGCAGAATAAGAAAAATGACCATATTATACCAAAGCGCCCCCTGTGTAGTGTCGCCGGATACGACCTGGTACACACAAACCATCAGCATGACCAGCGTACCTATACCTACGGTAAACATCACAGGATTTTTAATCAGCAACCGTGGATTGAGTTTAACGACCGACTGAAGGAATGCTTTTCCCAACAATGCGGGATCAAATAATCGTATCTGATTTTTATCTTGTTTCATAACTATATTCATTTAATCATGGAGAAATACTCCGCCAGCGGTCCCAGTGCCAGTGCAGGAAAGAACGAAAGCGCATTTATAATAATGATTACGGCAAACGTGACCATCCCAAACGTCCAGGAGTCTACACGCAATGTGCCGGGCGATTCGGGAATAAACTTCTTGTTTGCCAGCAGACCAACTATGGCAACGGGGCCAATGATGGGAAGAAACCTGGCCAGTATGAGCACAAAGCCGGTGGTAATATTCCAGAACGGGTTATTATCCCCCAGCCCTTCGAATCCGCTGCCATTATTGGCGTTGGCAGATGTATACTCATACAGCATTTCAGAAAATCCGTGATACGACGGGTTATTGAGCCAGTTGCCCGGCTTTACTGCCCAGGCCATATCCGGGTGATGGGCGACCATATAAGCCGCCAGCGCCGTAAAAGCCTTAACCAGGAAAGCCGACAATAAAGTAACCAGCGCAGCTATCTTCACTTCGCGCGCTTCCACTTTATGTCCCAGCAACTCCGGCGTGCGTCCTACCATCAGTCCCGATATAAACACCGCAATGATCATATAGATCAGATAGTTGAGCAGGCCTACTCCGCAACCACCATAAAAAGCATTGATCATCATACCCAGCAATTGCGTAAGTCCTGCAACAGGCATACTGCTGTCGTGCATGGAGTTGACGGAGCCTGTAGAGATAATGGTGGTTACCACACTCCAGTAGGCAGAAGCTGCAGGACCAAAGCGTACTTCTTTGCCTTCCATAGCTCCTGTAGGCTGTTGTATACCAAGTTGAGCAATGGCGGGACTACCAGATGTTTCCGCCAGCATATTGGGGATGACCAGGCAAAGCATGCCCACCGTCATCACCGTAAAAATGATCAGGGCCAGCCGGCGGCGATTGATATAAAAGCCCAGTGCGAAGATCATGGCAACGGGTATCAGTACCTGCATCACCAATTCAAGCATACCGGTAAAATAGTTAGGGTTCTCGAATGGGTGAGCCGAATTGGTACCAAACCAGCCGCCGCCATTTGTACCGAGGTGTTTGATGGCGATCATACCGGCAGCGGGCCCACGCGACACCTGCACTGTGTCGCCCTGCAGAGTGGTAATCGTGTCTTTACCTTCAAAGCCCGAGGGCGTACCATTTACAGCCAGCAGTACCGCGCCAATTATACAAAGAGGTAATAAAATGCGGGTAACAGAGCGCACAAACAACATCCAGAAATTGCCCAGGTTTTGCGTAGTGCGGTGCTTCAATCCATTAAATACCGCAATAAGCGCGGCCAGACCAGTAGCAGCACTCACAAATTGCAGAAAAGTAATCACGAGTAATTGCGTAAGGTAGGTAAGTCCCGTTTCACCGGAGTAATGTTGCAGGTTACAGTTTACGAGAAAGCTGATGGCTGTATTAAAGGCGAGATCGGGTGTTTGTCCCGGGTTGCCATCGGGATTGAGTGGCAGCTTACCCTGTACTATCAGCATGAGCATGGCGTATACCAGCCAAAGCATATTAATAGTCAGCATTGCTTTCAGAAACTGTTTCCAGTTCATAGGTTGCAGCGGATCGATGCCGCTGATACGATACAGCAGCCGCTCCAGCGGCGCCATAAAATCGGTAATGGTTTTCTGGCCGGCATATACCCTGGCCACATATCTGCCCAATGGATAGGCCAGCAGCAGCGTGACCAGAAAGGTGGCGATCACGGCCATTATTTCACCTGTCATACATCAGAATTTTTCAGGTTTAATCAATACATAAATCAGATAGCCAAATACGGCCACTGATAAAATCAATAAGAGGATCATCATTGTTTTCAGATTTTTTCGAACCAGTCAATTGTTTTATAAAAGAGCCAGAAGCAGAGCAGCCCTGAGCCCAGTAAGAGGATAGTAAGCATGGCAGATTGTTTTAAATGATTGAATGCGTAAACAACCTGCATCTGGCAAAGCAGGTACCAGTAAAGCAGGCATCTGTAAAAAAAGCGGGAAATGCAGGTCTGTCGGGCATTACAGCTTTTTCTGCCAATGCGGACAAGTACAGAGCAATAAAAAAAACCTTCTCATTTTGAGAAGGTCCTTATCAGATTGAGCGGGGATCAGCGTATCTGGTATTCTTCCATTTTGCGGTAAAGCGTGGCTAGGCCAATCTCCAGCAAGCGGGCTGCTTTGGCCTTATTGCCCTGCGTGAAAGCAAGTATCTTCCGGATATGCATCTTTTCCACGGCGGCGAGCGATAAGCCGGGTTGGCTATTGCCAGCCTGTTGTATTTCATAAGGCAGGTGTTCGGGTTTTATCTCCCCGTCGTCCATGAGTACCAGTGCACGCTCCAGCACATTTTTCAGCTCACGGATATTTCCTTTCCAGCCATATTGCTGCAACAGCCGGAGCGCTGCCGGTGTCAACAGGCCACCGCGTCCGCCTGTTTTTATTTTCAGTTGCTGCAACAGGATATTGCATAAAGCCGGTATATCGTCGGGCCGTTCGCGCAACGGAGGCAGGGCAATGCTGAATATATTGAGACGATAAAAGAGGTCTTCACGAAAAGCGCCTTCTTCTATCTGCTGCTGCAAAGAACGATTGGTGGCAGCTATTATCCTTACATCGGCTTTGGAAATACGGCTATCACCTACTTTGATGTATTCACCATTTTCCAGCACGCGCAGCAGTTTGGCCTGCAGGTCGGTTTGCATTTCCCCTATCTCATCCAGGAAAAGAGTGCCACCGCCTGCCAGCTCTATCAATCCTTTTTTGTCTTTTACGGCTCCGGTAAAAGCGCCGGCTTTATGACCAAACAATTCACTTTCGAGCAACTCGCGGCTGAAAGCGCTGCAATTGATCGCTACAAAAGGCTTTCCTGCCCGCTTACTGCCGGCATGAATAGCCTGGGCAAACACTTCTTTGCCGGTACCTGTTTCTCCTAATAATAAAACGGTACTGTCGGTGCCGGCAATACGGCGGGCCATTTCGCGTGCCTGGCCGATAGCGGCGCTGGATCCGGCAATGGTCTCAAAACTTACCGGTCTCTCCGGAGTCATATCAGCAACAGATTTGCGTTGCTGCTGCACCTGTTCCAGTGCCTGGTGCAATAAAGGAATGATGCGGTCATTATCATTTCCTTTTACGATATAATCAAATGCCCCGTTTTTGATAGCCTGTACGCCATCCGCAATATTTCCATAAGCTGTAAGCAGGATAACCGGCACACCGGCCTGGAGTTGCCGGATATTTTTCACAAAATCAACGCCATTACCATCGGGTAGCCGCACATCGCAGAGTACAGCATCTGCCTGATGCAATCGGAGCCAGTCTGTAGCCGCTTTGAGACTCCCCGCCTCGGCTACGGCAAACCCTTCCAGACCGATTATACGGCCCAGCAGCTTACGCAATTGCTCTTCATCATCGATCAGTAATATGGTTGCAGGCATAATACAAAAGTATAAAGAGTATAAGAAGTTTAAAGAGTTCTTTATACACTTTAAACTCTTTATACCCCTTATACCCTTTAAACACCAGTCTGATGACAGAAAAAAAACAGTTTTCCATGTTGAAAACACCGCGGTTATTTCCTTTCTGCTGAGTAATGTTGCTGTCTAAAACCTTAAATCATGAAAACAAGAAAAAACAACTATCGCCGGCCATTCATGGCAAACGGCCAACCCGGCCGCAATCATTCCTTTCAATCAAAAAACGAGCCTGTGGAAATGAAAGAATTCAGTGGCTTTATACGTACCGACCTGGGCTCTTTCCTGTCAGCTCTTGCCGGTTCCTCTCCTGAGGGCGGCACCGGTGCGCCCTGCCCCATTCATTTTGCGGGCAACAGTGTAAACATGGGGCCGATCGTTTGCTGCCGCTGCGGCGAAAGCCAGCCTGTATCAGCAGCGCATAATGCACAACTTATAACAGCCTACGAAAAGCTCCTGGTCAACAGAGATGAAGAGATCAAACAATTGAAACAGCGCATTCAAAAGCTCGAAAAAAAGATAGCGCTGGAAGAATCGGGTGTTATCTTCTGATGACGTTTCTGCAAACCGGGTTTGCGGGTTATTCGGTTATTTCCGGTCAAATCAGTTCAACTGCTGATGTGGGTCATAGATGCCTGTGCTGAGAATAGATAGCTTCGATAAAAAATGACATCATATCATATGCAGACAAAGACAGTAAATACTGTACTGGAAACAATATATACACGGCGGGCCGTACGTAAGTTTAGCGAGCAGGCAGTGGCAGACGATGTGCTCGGGCAGTTGCTCGATGCCGGACGCATGGCGCCGTCTGCATTCAACAGTCAGCCGTGGATATTCAGGATAGTCCGCAACCCGGTTCTTATCCAACAACTTTCTTCCGCAATTGGTCATTATGCGCTGAAGGAGGTCTGGAAAAACGGGCCGAGGGCAGTCATTTCCGCCATCCGTTCGATGTTTCACTTTGTGCGTACGCTGCGCCATCACCATCCGCATGATCATGTATTTTACGGCGCTCCTGTCGTCATCTTTATAGCAGGACCACGCAATAGCGAGTGGGCACCGCTTGACATCGGCATGTGCGCACAAAATATCATGCTTGCGGCCACCGCACTTGGTCTTGCCAGCTGCCCTATCGGGTTTGGCAAATACATAACGCATACAACCTATTACGAACAATTAAAACTTGGACCAGACGAAATAGTGTATCTTTCTATTGCAATAGGGTATGCCGCAGACGCACCTCCGGTCACATCACGTATAACAGACAATGTGCAATACATAGACTGAAATGTATCGTCACAACAGCTATAAGCAACCGGCCTAACTTAAACTTTCCTATGCCGATACAAACATACTGGCAGTTATCAGTCCCGGAAGCACTTGCAGCGCTGCACTCCGGCCAGCAGGGTCTGTCTGAAACCGAGGTTCAGCAAAGACAACAGCAGTACGGCAGCAATGTCATTAATGAACGAAAAAAATATAGCGGACTAAACCTTTTTCTGAACCAGTTCAAAACGCCTGTCACTCTTCTGCTGATACTGGCCGCAGGCCTGTCTCTCACATTAGGTGAAATGATAGACGGCATCATCATACTCACCATCATTTTTATAAGCAGTGCTTTGGGATACTGGCAGGAGAAAGGAGCCAGCAATGCGGTAGAAGAATTGCTGAAAATGATTGCCGCAAACTGTACCGTTTACCGCGAAGGCATACAACAACAGAAAACCATCGAATCGCTGGTTCCCGGCGACATCATAGAACTCAGCGCCGGCTCTTTGATACCGGCAGACTGTCTCCTTATCAGCAGCGACAACCTCTTTATTGACGAAGCCACTTTTACCGGCGAAACCTATCCCGTAGAGAAATCAGTAACGCAACTGCCGGCTGATACACCTTTTGCCAGGAGGTGTAATTGTGTTTTCCTGGGTTCGCATGTGGTAAGTGGCAAAGCCCGCGCACTGGTTATTCATACAGGACGCAGCACCGAACTTGGCCGGCTGTCGGGCAGGCTTCTTCATAAGCGAACCGATACCGAATTTGAACGAGGCATCCGCCGCTTTGGTTATATGCTGATGGAGATCACACTTGTACTGGTACTGATCATCTTTGCCATCAACGTATTTCTGCACAAACCCGCACTGGACTCCTTTCTGTTTTCACTTGCCCTTGCAGTAGGCCTTACTCCACAGTTGCTTCCCGTAATCGTTTCTATTAACCTGGCACGCGGGGCCACAAGAATGGCGCACAATAAAGTGATTGTAAAACGGCTTTCTGCCATACCTGATTTCGGAAGCATTACCGTTTTATGTACAGATAAAACCGGCACACTTACCAAAGGCGAAGTGACCGTAAAAGATACATTGGGCAGCCTGGGTCAGCATAGCGAAAAAACACGCCTTTACAGCTGGTTAAATGCCAGCCTGCAACAGGGCTTTCATAACCCCATTGATGTTGCACTCAACAAGCTGTATGAAGCAGCACCGGGCCGCTATGAGCTCCTTACAGAGATACCCTATGACTTTATCCGCAAACGGCTAACCGTACTGGTCGGCAACGAAGGGTCGCAAATAGCCATCACCAAGGGAGCCCTCCTATCGGTAACCACCGTCTGCTCCTTTGCCGAAATGCCCGACGGACAGATTATTTCTATGGCCGACTGCCAGGAGCAGATCATGTCTGCCTATCAGGAAAACTCTCAACTGGGTTATCGCGTTCTTGGCCTTGCCTACAAAACAGGCCAGTCCGCTGATTCTTTTTCACGGGATAGTGAAAAAGAAATGATCTTTTTGGGCATGGTAACACTCTATGACCCACCCAAACCCGATGTAATTGATACGATTCATGAATTGCAGGATCTGGGCGTTTCGCTTAAGCTGATTACCGGCGACAACAAACTTGTGGCAACCAGCCTGATGAAACAGATTGGCTATAAAGACCCGGTTGTACTTACCGGACAGCAACTGGCCAGCATGAGCAATGCGGCGCTGCAGCAACAGGTGCTGCAGGCGCAGGTATTTGCAGAAGTGGAACCCAATCAGAAGGAACGTATCATTCAATCGTTGCGCCAGGCTGGCCTCACCGTTGGTTTTATGGGCGATGGCATCAATGATGCGCCTGCCCTGCACGCGGCTGATGTGGGCATCTCTGTCAATACAGCGGTAGATGTTGCCAAAGAAGCAGCCAGCGTCATCTTACTGTCTCCCCAGCTGCATGTGCTGAGCAATGGTATTAAAGAAGGACGATATGCTTATGCCAATACCATGAAATACATTTTTATGGCCACCAGTGCAAACTTTGGCAATATGTTCAGCATGGCCGGAGCTTCGCTTTTCCTCCCATTTCTCCCACTGCTGCCCAAACAAATATTACTCACCAATCTGCTGACAGATTTTCCCGAGATGACGATTGCCAACGACCAGGTAGATGAAGCCGCATTACAACATCCCACGCGGTTTGACCTTGGTTTCATCAGGCGCTTCATGCTTATTTTCGGATTGCTGAGCTCCATTTTCGACTACCTCACATTCGGATTGCTGATCTTTTTATTGCAGGCCAGCGAAACTTTTTTCCGTACTGCGTGGTTTACAGAGTCTGTCATCTCTGCCTGTCTTATTGTACTGGTAATACGGACGAGAAAACCATTTTTTCAAAGCCGGCCGGGCAAATCTCTTTTACTGACTACACTCGCAGTAATAGCTGCGGTGTTGCTGCTTCCTTACCTGCTGCCTGTGGAGTTAATGAATTTTAGTCCCCTGCCGCCTGTTTACCTGGCTGGAATCGCCGGTATCATTCTTGCATATGTAGGGTGTGCAGAATTAATGAAACGCTGGTTTTACCATCAGCTGGCACGGTCTGTGAAAAAGTAAGGCGGCTACAGCAATGCCGGATTATCTGGCTTGAGCAGTGCAAGCAATTGCTCTTTACCGGTCATGGCTGCTTTATACCCCCGCTCAAACAACTCGTCGGCACGACTGAAATCAAACATACCGCAATCACTTAAGGGTGGCTCTACCAGCCAGTGGCAGGCGCTTAGTTTGGGTTGCAGCGAGGCAGCTATTGCCATATGAAAACACTTCTCCAGTACATTGAGCTTGCCGGGCTGCAATAATGTAGCAGTTTCATCTGCCAGCCGGTTTACATGACTGCCGAGTATCAGCGTGCAGTTGGGCAATAATGGTTCGCTGGGAAAATTGTTGAGTAAGCCGCCATCCACATACAGGTTGCCGTTGATATTGACAGGTTCAAATACCACCGGCACCGCAGCCGATGCCAGTATAGCCGATGAAAGTGAACCGGTATGCAACACTGCGCTGCGATGGTGTGTATAATCGGTAGCAGTGATGTAAAGGGGAATCTTCAGTTTCTCAAAACTGTCTTCGGGCAGGTATTTTCGCAACAACTGCGCGATGGTTTGCATGGAGAAAAAGCCCGATTTGCGAAGGGAGAAATTGCTCCAGCCAAAATAGGAGCTCTTTTTCCACATAGCCAGAATAGCCTGCGGGCTGTGACCGGCAGCATAGAGGGCGCCGGCAATAGCTCCGGCACTCACACCTGAAATTGCCGAAGGATGAACGCCGCATTCATCAAGCATTTGCAATACGCCCAGGTGGGCAAAGCCTCTGGCTCCCCCGCCACTTAATACAAGTCCGACCCTGATCATACCCCAAAGAAAAATAAAAACTGCCTGTATACCTAACCGGACAGCAGTTCGCTCCAAAACATACTACCGGCCCTGTTAACATCCTTCTCCTGCGCTGCAAACAGGTTTAAAAGAAAAAGCCCCGCAGAGCGGGGACTTTTCCGGAAGAATCGATTCAAGTAAATTTGAATAACAATAGCAATGTAGATTACAGCTGCTGGCAAAACAAGTTTTTTTACACTAAAAAAATGAATTTAATACACTGATCATTTGCGTAAGCAGATGCACTTAGCACACACCTCCTCAAACCATTAGCATTTTTCTTTCTTTATACTTTTTTCTCCTGCCTGCGTTGTATTTTGCCTGCATATCTTTTTAATATGAGCCAACTTTTAAAAGATCTGTATACAAACGATTTTCTCAACAGCTTCGCCGGTTACCTTCAACAGGAAAATAAATCGGTTTCGCCGGCACAATTTACGCGGCAGGTTATGGCAGGCAACTGGAGCGAACTGGAACTAAAGCAGCGCATGAAACGCATCACCACGGTACTGCACCAGTACATGCCTGCTGAATTTGGAGCCGCCAGCCAGGTATTGTTGCAACTGATCGAACGTCTGGAAGCGGATGGTTTCAGAGGCAGCAGCATTGAATTTATTTTCCTGCCCGATTATATCGAAACATATGGCATTGATGACTATACTGCAGCTGTAGCTGCTATGGAACGATGCACCTGCTTTATGACCTGTGAATTTGCCGTACGTCCATTTCTGAAAAAATATGGCATGCGTATGGTAAAACAAATGGACCGCTGGAGCCGTCATGCACATGCCCATGTACGCAGGCTGTCATCTGAGGGCATGCGCCCACGCCTGCCCTGGGCAATGGCGGTTGATTTCCTCAAAAAAGACCCTTCCTGCATCATCCCTATTCTGGAAAGACTTAAAAACGATCCGGAAGAATTTGTACGTCGCAGCGTTGCCAACAATATCAACGACATTGCCAAAGACCATCCCGATACCGTGCTGAAACTGATACGCGAATGGAAAGGTTTTTCTGAGCAGACAGACGCCTTACTGAAACATGGTAGCCGCACGCTTTTCAAAAAAGGCCACCCTGAAGTATTGAAACTGTTCGGATGGGGTAATAATAAAGATATACAGCTGCAATCATTTACTCTTCCGAAGGCCAGTGTAAAAATCGGAAATGCGCTACCCTTCAGCCTGCAGCTTCGCAACAAAGCCACAAAACCACACGCAGCCCGCATCGAGTATGCTATTTATTACCGGCTCAAAAAGGGTGATTTCGGTAAAAAGGTATTTAAGGTCAGCGAAACCAGTATTGCCCCCGGAAACAGCCTGCTGATAGAACGACAACACAGTTTTCGCCCTATCACCACCCGCGTTTACTATCCGGGTGCACATGAAATATCAATCATTGTGAATGGCGTGGAACTGGATCGCAAACCGTTTAAATTACTGAAATAATATCAGCGTACCTGCCGCTGCAGCCACTTATAAGCAGCCTGCACGGTAGGGTCTGCCTGCGGATTTTCGAAATCGTCTTTTGCACTGTTTATATATACCCGTGGAGCTACTGTTCCGCTTTTTAATACTTTTTTCTGTGCGTTGGCCATGTAATTGACGGTAAGCAACAGGTATCCTTTGTTGTGCACGACAAAACCGTTGGTAGCATTTCCCACACCTGTGCTGGGTTCGCCAAACAACCTTGTGCGGGCGCGGGTGGTAAATGCGAGTGCCATAATCTCGCCGGAGCTGGCTGTACCGGGTCCGATAAGAACCGCCACCGGTACTTTTCTGTTTACAACGCAGCTGCGGTCAGGGATAGCGGCCTGCTGGTATTGAAGCGTAGCCTGGCTGGTATCGGCCGGTAATATATGGCCGGAGGCATCGGCTGCCAGTGGTTTATTTTCATCACCGGCGAGCAGTCGTATGACCTGCCACATAGGTTCACTGTTGCCACCGTTGTTCATACGCAGGTCAATGATATAAGCTTTGGGATTAAATGCAGCGAGTTTACATAGAGAGTCCATCAGCAGATTGGCCCACTCTTTCATCTTTGCCTGATTGCTGCCGATAAGTACGGCAGGCATTTTATAATAAGCGATGCCGCCGTCAAGTATCGCCAGTTTTACAGCTCTCGGTTTTTTATAGGCCGCCAGGATACCAGCACTCATGATACGCCCGGGAGCCGGATTCCTGGACCGGAACGAACTATCAAGCCCTCCATACATACCATGATAATCCTTCAGCTGATCAAATACCCAGATCACCAGTTCATCAGCCGCACGGGCATCGTTTACTCTGGCCAGCCGCGCCTGCACGGTATCTTTCACCCGCTGCCAGTCAACTTTATTGCTATATAAAGACTCCCGCTGCATGACAGACACACACTCCTGTACATACAGGCGTAAACTATCGGCAGACTGAGCCTCTGCAAAATGAAGTGAGGCAATAAAAAGGCCAAGGATAAAGAATAAACACTTTTTCATGGATGCAAAATGCCATTTAATAGCTTTGTAATACCCCGCTGCCTGTATGAGCTGTCATAAATACTGTATTGGCTGTGGGGGACGGTGGGCGGTGGACAGTGAACAGTGGACAGTTGACAGTTGACAGTTGACAGTTATACTCTCCATCGTCAAATCTTCAAATTTTCAAATCACTAGTGTCCGGGGAAAATAAAAAGGTAGCCTTTTTTCGGAAAGTTATCGTCCATCCTTTACTGTTGAATTGAAGTATTCGGTACCGGTCCGGACGCGCAGCGTCCTGACCGAACGGTTAGACAGGAAATGATCGGGTAGTTTACTGTCTTTATGAAACGGTCTCCAGGTCTTGCACCTGTTTTTAGTTCCGTTTTTTTGCCTCCACAGCCGGCGGCAAACCACAAGAATAAAATAAGGGAATAAGGTAGGGAAATGTGCTGGTTTGCTAATGTGCCAGCGTGCTAATCACCCGCATTGCTTTCTTCGCAACCTGAATACGACAGGGAAATAGCAATAAAATAGTTCGCACACTGTACTGAAATACCAACAATGTTACAGGGGGGCTTGCTTTTCCCAAAGCCTGCAAAAGCATCTGTATAAATCTGATTATCAAATTTCTTTATTGGACGCATTTATTTTCCCCGGACAACAGTGATTTTCAAATTTTCAAATCCATTAGCACATCAGCACATTCCTTACATTAGCATCACCTCTTCCACATCCAGTATCCGCCCACAATCAACAGTACCATTATTCCCGCTATCCACCACCAGATTGAGAGGGAGCTGGTAAAGTCTACAGTGACGGCATCTCCCATGAGTACCAGTCCGGCCCAGTAGGCGGGTGCCAGCGTACGTCCTTTGCTGGCCTGCAGGTAATCGAGTTTGGCTTTTTGCAGGGCTTCGTTGGCGGCCATGCCTTTCCGCATGTGGGCAATCATGGCTTCTGTGATCTGGCTGCTTGATCTTTCATCGATGCCCCAAAGTCCCATTACGATACTCTTACTGCCGGCATAATTAAACGCATGCGCCAGCGAAACCATTCCTTCACCATCCTGGTAGCCCGGTCGGCCGGATTCGCAGGCCGTAAGCACGGCCAGGTCTGAAGCTACATTACACCCATAAATATCGGCAAGGTATAACGAATTGCTGTCGGGCCGCTCTGGTTCTTTGGAGAAGATCAACCGCGAACGGTCTGGCATCTGGTTGTTGTATTCGGCATGAGTACCGATATATAAGATCTTATGTCCGGCAGCCTGCGACCGGAAGCGGGTGAGTGTAGATGAATGATCGGTATAAGCATCGCCACCGAGCAGGCGGCTCAGCCTGCGTGCCAGTTTTACGGTGCTGGGTTGTGGCAGTAAGGAAAGATACTGCCGGTCTACTCGTACAGAGTCGCCGACCCGCTGGCGGTAAGCCTGTTTATCCTTATCATCAAAACCCGGCACAAAAGCAATATAATTTTTCTGCAAAGCCTTTTCCTCTGCAGCCTGTCTGCCTACCAGCATCAGACTGTATTGATAAGAAATCACATGCTTTGCCAGCAAACTGCCCTGTGCCAGTTGTGCGTATTGCTGTAAAGGAGCGGGTGTGAGCATTTCAAAACTGAGCGAATAAAGCACAGCATCGGGAATAATTACGACCTGCCGGTTACGGATATGTGCCGCAATAGGCTGCCAGAGATCCTGATACAATTCATGCAGCAATTTGCCCGGAAGAGTATCGCTGGTGTTTAACTGCACCAGTGTGGCGATACGTTTGCTGAGCGCAGGGGCTTGAAGATCTGTCAACACCTGTTGGTCCTTATCAATCACCAGTGCACGCAGGCTGTCGCCATCTGCATAATAACGCACCACTGTAACACCCGCAGGCAGGGTGGCGCGGATGGAAGTCAGACCTCTTTCCTGCGAAGCATAGCGCATCTGGTAATATCCCGGATACTGAACCCTGATTTTATCGAGATAAGATTGCCAGGCCTGTGCCGCTTTGAGATAACGATCAATCTGTAGTGAGTCGGCACCGGCCAGTTGCAGCGAAACAGCTATTTCCGCTTTCAGCTTTTCTTCTTCCGTTTGTATAGCTGGCGGCAGGTTGGCAAACCGTATAGCAGCGGCTTTGTTGAGACGATTACGGATTCGTGAATATAAAGCAGACTCATACAGATCAACATATTTATCGAGATGCTGTGCCGTACCGGTGAGTTTGTAAAGCTCCATTTCTACCTGGCGGGCAAAACCATAGATGGCAGCATTCTCTGCAATCAGTACCTGTACGCTTTCTGCATCATCAATGAGGCCTTTGCGCTGTTCGAGAATATTAATAGCATCCTGCATACGGCGCGAAACACGGTTCAGAAATGCCGTATCATGTACCGGTTGCATGGCATACATCGCCTGCTGGTTGATGAGTATGGCTCTGGGTATCTTAAACTGCATACGCGCAGAATCTATCGGCGTGGAAGCTCTGGTCAGGTATTGATTCAATACATCGATTGCCTCGTTGCTGTATTTTAAAGTTTCAGGATAACGATGTGCCAGATAGTAAATCTCGCCCATATTGAGCAGTTGGTTAAACATAGCCTGCGAAGGCCCCTCCTGCACGGAACGTACATAGCCAAGTGTTTTATCCAGAATGGCCTTTGCTTTTGCAAACTGGTTGTTGGCCGCATAAAATTTGGCCGCATTGCTCAAAAAGTCTAGATAAATATTATCATATTCATCGCCATACCCTGCTGCATAGGCTTTTTCACTTGCGGCATAGTACATACTCGCGGCTTCCGGTTCTCCTTTTGAGGCAGCTACCATCGCGAGCGTATAGTAGGCATCGCCTTCCCAGTACAGAAAATCCCCTTCGGCTGCTTTTAGTTTTGCCAGGCCCGACTTAATGAATGCTTCGGCTTTCTCAAATTCATTCATGTTATTGTAAAGCTGTCCCAGCAGAATTTCTGAAATAAAAATACCGCTATGCCCTTCGGGTAATTCATTTTTCTTCTGTTCATACGAATATAGCAGCAGGTCGCTGGCCCTTTTATAATCACCCAGTTCGCGGTACAATCCGGCCAGGTTATCAATGCCTTCATAAATGCCGCTTTTCACACTTGCTTTTTTCTGGCTTACAGTAGAGTCGCGCACATAGCTATACATGTTCTGAATAGAGCTCTGCATAGTCTGAATAGCTGCTGTGGTATTACCTTCTGCCCCGTATATGGCTGCCAGGTTGTTCTGAATGATCGATGGCCGGTAATATTTATTCTGCGGTGTGGCCGGCATTTTATTCAACGTAACCAGCGCCTGATTAAAAAACAAGGAGGCGCTATCGTATTTCAATGCGTACCACATTACTGTACCCATAGCGTTTTGGGTGAGATAAAGGTCTTCGGGAGTAGTGCGGGTATTGGTGGTTCTGATGGCGTTGGAAAGCCGGTATTCGGCAGCCGCTTCTGGGAGCATTCCCATCCGCTGCAGGCAGGTACCGATATTGTAATGCAGGCGGGCAACTTCGAGTGTATCAGGCAACTGCAGGCGCCGCTCGCTGATGAGTGCAGTCTGATACTGATCGAGTGCCAGTCTCGTTTGTCCCAGCGTATTAAAATAATCTGCTGCTTTTACATGCATATTAACCCGCAACTCAGGTACACCCGACAGAGCAACTGCCGTATCAATGAAGCGCTGTATGTGTTGAACCGCGCCGGGCAATTCATTCTGAGCAAATCCTATTTCACCTGCCAGTTCTGTTTCCGATGACAGCGAATCCAGCTGTTTATTCCGGATCAGATAAGTGGCCCTTTCCAGAAAAAGCCGGTTGGCAGTTTTAATATCTTTTCCCGACAGCGCTTCTTTAATGGCGGCAGCAGAGGGCACAGGCTCCTGTGCCAGCAATGGCAGTAACAGCAGCATTGCCAGAGCAGCTGCCAGACCAGTAAGTTTCCTCATGGTTTATTTATTGAGTTGGTGGATCAGCTCTTCTTTGCCCGGCTGCGATGACCGGTCTATATATCCGATGGCCTCCTGTTCTCTGCCGCTTCGTATCAACAACAACCCGTAATACCAGCTGGCCTCTTTATAAAAAGCCCGGCTGGCATCCGCCGTCAGCGGCCGTAGCAGATTTGCGGCACTATCATATTCATGCATGGCCTGCCAGGCCATTCCCAGAAAATAACGAACCGTATCAGCCGATGGTGTTGCTAACAACAACGGTTGCCACTGCTCAATTGCTTGTGGGTACTCTTCATTCTTATAAGCCACCATGCCATGCTCAAAGGCATAGGCGGTTGCCGGCCCCATAGCCGTAAGCAAACCGGGATCGGGTTTATAATAAGCCTGATATAGTTTCTCCGAACCGGATGACCCCGTGGTCAACCACCAGATGCCCGCGCCAAGCAGCAACACGGCTGCGGCGGCTGCCGACCATCGCCATAGCTGGTGTATTATGGCCTGCTTCTTTACAGGTGGCTGAACCTGGCTCCATTCTTTATGATATTGCTGCAACTGCTCTTTCAATACCGCTTCCTGCACACCCAGCAACAACACCCGTGCTTCTGCTACACGGGCAGCCAGAGCCTCATCTGCCTGCAACCGCGCTTCGAAAGCGGCTGCAGCATCAGGAGGCAACTGCCCTTGCAGGTATTGCTCTATCAGATCCCAGTCTTCGGGAGGTATGTGCATTTGTTCATTCATGGGTTGAACCCGGTTTATTCATTTGCAGTAACCCGCGCAGTTTCTGCAGACATCGGTATTTATTATTCTTTGCCGTTGCTTCAGTCCATCCAAAAAAGGAAGCTATTTCCCGTAATGGTTCTTTTTTAAAATAAAATCTCCCCAGCAATTCACGGCAGTTTTCTCCCAATTGGGGAAATGCTGCACGCACTGCCGCAGTCTGCATGGCCAGGTCTTCCTGTCCGGGCTCCTCCATTACCAGTTCCGACGGCCAGTCCTGCAATGCTACCAGCCTGCGTCCCTTGCGGCTGCGAAGCTGATCGATCCATTTAAACCGCGCTACCTGAAACAGGTAAGCCGAAAATTCCTTTTCAGAAACAGGTAGAAAACGGCTCGTCTGCACGGCACGCCATACTGCCAGAAAAGCCTCCTGGTAGAGGTCACCTGCATCGTCTGCAGTGCCACTGTTTTTAAGCACCAGCGTGGTAACCCCACCCACATTATCCTGGTACAGCTTTTTCAGCACAGCAGCTTCATTACACTGAATCTGCTGCGCAAGTAGCGGAACGGTAGAGATTTTGTCGGCCTGTTGCTGCATGTATCCGGGAAATTACTCCAAGATAGCCATTTTGCCCGTTTCGAATCGCGTTTAGCCCGGTTTAACAGCAACAAACGGGATGCTTTTCTCTTAATCGTAAAAAAGTAAAAACGTCATCAATCCCATAATTCTTTTTGTTCCTGATACAATTCATCCGCTTTTCTGAAGGGTTCACCCTGTCAGCTATTCTTTTTTAACCGCTTATCGGGCAAATTGTGCCAAACCTTTCTATGAAGAAAATAACTGCCTTACTAATCCCTGTCATCCTGCTTTCGGCCTGCCGTGAAAACAACCCTCCACCACCTCCGCCACCAACTTCCTACGATGTAATCACTACAGGCGTGCTGATTGATATAAATACCCCGTCGATCAAACCCGGATACTGGGTCGGAAAAGAGTGGCATGCCCTGCAGGCCGATAACACGCAGCAGGCCTTTCCCTATGGCCTGACCAGGCATGCACAATCACTAATCATAGCAGGAGGATATGAAGGAGAACACCCGCAGACAGGCAATAACATACTCTTACCATGCATCTGGCGCAATGGCCTTATGATAAAACTACCGGTAAGTGAACTTTCCGTAACAGATCGTTGCAGTGCTTCTGATGTTGTCTGGTACAACGATGCGCTGTATGTGCTGGGTGATGCAGACCTGGAGCCCGTTATCTGGAAAATCGATGGTGAGCAATACAGTATCATTCCCCTGCCAAAAAACCAGCACGTCACCGGCCGCAGAAAAGGATCCAACCTTATCATTTGGAATGACCGCCTCTGCTTTGCAGGTAATGAACAAAAACAAACTGGCGATGGCCTTACTTATAGCGCCGGTTACTGGTCAGTAGGTCACGATGATCACCCTTCCTTTACAACAATTCAGGACAATCTCGGCTACGCACTCTGCTTCGCCATAGCAGCCCGGCAGGACAAACTGGTGATCACCGGTGAATATGGCGAAACCGGACAGAACATACTACCGGCTCTATGGACAGGCACCGGACTTCACCTGCTCTCACAACAGTTGCAACCAAACACACAACGAACCAACGAGGTAATGATTGATGCAAAAGAAAATATCTGGCTCAACATACTCGATATTCAGCCGCAGTACAAACCCCTGCTTTGGAAAGCGCGGTTAAGTGGTACGAAAGAGCTCATTAGCCCCGACATACCTGCACAGGCCACTGGCTTCTGCCATAACCTGGCTACCTGTGACGATCAGATAGCCTATGCCTATACTTATATGTATGAAGGCAAGCGGCACGCATGTGTTAAAAGTAATGATGGCACAGACACCCTTGATCTGAAAAATCAATCAGACGTGACCCTTTACCGGACCGCTATTTTTCCCCGATAAATTATCCTGTTAAGGTTTGATCATAAGCAGGCGGCTGTCTGTTTTATTTTCTGTGGTTATCCTGACCACATAGACGCCCGGTGGCTGCTGATGCATGTCAACGAAATGCTGAAACTGCGGTTGCGGCAGTATGCCGGTATAACAAACATGCCCCAGGCTGTTTAATATAGTTACCTTCCGCAAGGGTTCTTCTGATTTCAGCATGATCCGTCCATTGCCGGGATTGGGATAAATGGTAAATACTACTTTTGACACATTCAATGCAGATTTAAGGACCGATGAATAGCTTATTTTGCCATCAGCATCTACGCAGGCAATACGATATAGTCCATCGTTGAGAGGATGCAGGTCTGTATACCTGTAGTTATTTTTTTGTTCGCTGTAATGCATGGCTGGTATGCTATCAAGAGAATGCCAGCTAACCATTTGCGGCGACTTGCGTTGTATGATAAACCGGCTGGTATTTTCTTCAGACAATGTTGCCCAGCTCAACTCTTTTTTATTACCAATAGGTTTTACTTCAAAATCAACCAGGCTTACGGGCAATACTGTAGTGAAATAGTGAACAACGATCGATATATTATCGACCTGTGCATACTGCGTGAGTGATAACACACCGGTACGAAGCCGGGCCGAAAAAGCCAACCCAAAATTACCTGCATTTATCTCAGCAGGGCTCCAGGTGGTGCCCCATAGTGAACCTGAGCCCCCATAGGTTGCCAGGCCATCGGAAGCAGACCAGCTGGAACCCGATGCCTGGTTGCTGCCGGTAACACTGCCTCCTTTTACCAGATATACGGCATTATCAATAATAGAACTTCCCAGGCCGAGTCCTCCCGCGCTTTTTTCAACTACAACCTGAATACCACAAACAGAGGCATAGGATGGTATAGAAAATCCGAAACCAGTAGCAATAAGGTAATTGGAATTGGCCGACGACCAGACTCCGAGCAGAATACCGGCAGATGCACGTAAATCGTTTGAACTGGCTGCGTTTGCAGGAGATGACCAGGCAAAACTTCCCACGCCAGTATTATTAACAAAAGAAGAACCTGATAGAGATGAAGATGCAGTGCATTGCGCTGAAGCAATACAGGGTAACGACAGGGCAAAAAAAGCCACTGCGCACCGGAGGAGCGGAATTAACATAGATAAGGTTTTCGTTAAAAGCCAGACTACTGTATCAGCTAACCGACAAGGTGTCTTTCTCTTTTTACTGATTAAAAAAGAGAATGGCTTTTTCTAAAACTAGAAAAAGCATTTTTAAATTTCAATATGCTTCAGATGGTTTCCGTACAAACACGGTAGGCTTAAAAACAACAACCCTTTGGTAAATAAAATGATGGAAAAATGATGCTCAGATATTTTTTTGATCCCTGTCAATCAAAACAGCGCTAAAAACAAGCATAAGTACCGGAGGAAAAGGAGCCGCTTATCAATGGCAACTCACAAATTGTTCAAAAAGGAGTGAAAGCTGGGCTGATGCATCTGTACAAAAACCGGGGTGTACGCGTGAAGTTTGCACTACGGTGCTCCGCGTAGCTGTAAGCCACCGAAAACGGGCACCGGTATCGAGTAAAGCAATGGGACCACCGGCCGGACGGCCAAGGCATATCTGCTGAAATGCTTCGAGATATTGCTGCAACTCATCGGGATCAAGCCGGCAGTTGAATGCTCTGAGTCTGGCGGCATCAATTTCAAACCGCATATCCAGAAAGCGGAGTTTCTGGCAATACATTACCACGCCCACGTTAATGAACTCTTCCCGCTCTACCTTCGGCACCACCCGGATCACGGCATATTCATATAAGTACTGATCGGGCATGTTGTGCTTGATTTACAAAAACAGAAGAATGCTGAATGCGTGTGAGCAGGAACTGCTCATATACAGAGTGGCTCAACGGTGGCTGCAGCCACTCGTCAGGCACCAGAGATACAATGTGATGAATAAGTTCGGGAGTAAGCAATGACCGCAGATGCCTGTCAGCTTCTTCGAGTTGAGAGGCCTGGGGCAACAGCACATGATCCTTAATGGCAGCAAATGGCCGCATAGCCTGTTCTTCCCAGTTTTCGGGGGAATGATGAAAATAAAGACAGGCTCCGTGATCGATCAGCCACAATTCCTTATTCCACGAAAGCATATTGGTATTGCGCGCGGTTCGGTCTACATTGGTAAGCAAACTATCGAGCCACACGATCTGCGAAGCCAGTTGCGGATCTACTTTCATCACCACAGGATCGAATGTAATAGATCCGCTGAGATAATGCAACGCCAGATTCAACCCCTCACTGGCACGCAGCAATTCCTGAATTTCAGGATCGGGTTCAGCACGGCCAAAGGCACTATCTAACTGTGCAAATACGATTTCGGGCACTTTTAATCCCGCGGCCCGTACCAGCTCTCCTCCAATAAGATCTGCTACCAGGGCCTTTACCCCCTGCCCGGCGCCCCTGAATTTGAGCACATACAGAAACCCGTCATCTGCATCTACAATAGCAGGCAGGGACCCTCCTTCGCGAAGAGGGGTCACATATTGCCATACATTGACAGTTCTGATCTGGGCGGTCATGAAAAAGAAATTATTCCGGCAGCAAGATAGTGAAAGAATAAGGAGTTTAATGTGCCGATGTGATGAATGTGCTGATGTGCTAGTGGATTTGAAGATTTGATGATCACTGTTGTCCCGGGAAAAAAAATGCGCCAACAAATAAATTTGATAATCAGATTTATACAGATGCTTTTGCAGGCTTTGGGAAAAGCAAGCCCCCCTTGTAACATTGTTGGTATTTCAGCACAGTGTGCGAGCTATTTTATTGCTATTTCCCTGTCGTATTCCCTTATTTTTTCTTGTGGTTCACAAGGCGCCTTGTTTTTCTCCGATTGAATCTTTAATGCTTATACAGTAAGCAACGACCGGTGCTGTGGAGGCAAAAAAGCGGAACTAAAAACAGGTCAAGACCTGGAGACCGTTTCATATAGACAGTAAACTACCCGATCATTTCCTGTCTAACCGCTCGGTCAGGACGCTGCGCGTCCGGACCGGTCCCGAATACTTCAATTCAACAGTAAAGGAAGGACGATAACTATCTGAAAAAGGCTACCTTTTTATTTTCCCCGGACACTAGTGATTTGAAAATTTGAAGATTTGACGATGGAGAGTATAACTGTCAACTGTCATCTATCAACTGTCATCTATCAACTGTCATCTGTCAACTGTCAACTGTCCACTGTCCACTGTCATCTATCCACTGTCAACTATTAAAAAATATTCCTGACAGGTTCAGCACTTTTGCCGGCCGTCTTTTCTGTGGCAGATACCGCCCTCCGGCCGATGAGCCATCCGGTAGCTTCCAGTGCTTCATATATGTCCTGATCATTTTCCAGAACAATAACCGGATTCGGTATCTGCTGCAATTCGGCTTCTGTAAAATCTTTATGCGCAGGATGACGAGTAAGCCCCATCAACCCAACAATCGACAGCAGCAGGATGGCTAAAAAACGATTCATGATATACAGGCTTTTGATGAGCAGGTACCTGTATATCGGCGAAGCGAAAAAAGGTCATCACAAACCTGCTAACTTCCAAAAAGGGACAGCTGGGCAGGCCTATCCTTTTTACCCGCAGCCAGTACGGGCAAGGCAGCAGGAATGCCCGTAATCTCCATGATCTCAGACTCCTGGTAACGCGAAGCCACTGTTATCTTTACCTGGCCGGCAGCTTGCAAAAAAAGTTGTGCCGCTTTTTCAGGAGTATTATTGTTTTTGGATAAATGAGAAAGTATAAGATGCGAAAGGTGCGGACCAGCATGCTCCTGATAGAGTTCAAAAGCCTGCCTGTTAGACAGGTGACCCGTACGACCGCTGATGCGCCGCTGAAGCGATAAAGGATAATGACTGGCCGCCAGCATGTGTTCACAATAATTGGTTTCGAGAAAAACGGCGTGACAGGCTCTGAAATATTTTTTCACTTCTGCACAGCAGTATCCAATATCTGTAAACACGCCCACATGCACCGATTGGTACGACACAACAAAACTATGTGGGTCGGCAGCATCGTGCCACTTGGAAAAAGCACGCACCTGCAATGAGCCGGCGGGATAGGCACGGTCGGTGGTGAAATGGCAAATCAGCTGCGGTTCAATCGGGATCTGGCTGTTGCCCAGTGTGCCGGGAGTAATATAGACCGGTAGCTGATATTTTTTGCTAAGAGCAGGAATACCGGTGATATGATCGTGATGCTCATGCGACACAAAAATGGCACGCACTTTTTTCATATCCAACCCCAGCTTGTTCATACGCCGCTCCGTTTCTCGGCAGGAAATGCCGGCATCTATCAGCAGGGCATCGGTATCATTTTCGATATAATAACAGTTGCCATTGCTGCCCGAATTTATGGATGCAATACGAAGCGCCATCCGGCAAAATTAAGCATTTGCCATCAGGGGGCCGCGAAGCGCAATTGCAGCAGGTTAAATCCCCCTTCCGCTATTCGTATCCGCAGCCGATGCACCCCTTTATCCAGCCCGATCAATCCCAGTTCTGTCTCGCTCCAATTGCTATAGCCGCCGGTTACCGGCACTTCTTTATTTTCCAGCACTACTCTGTCATCGATCAGTACACTGATGCGACCGGATGCAACAGCAGCCGTACCCGCCAGCAGTTTATAAGTTGCTTTCTTTTCTACTTCAATGGTATACTGCATCCACTCGCCTGCTTCAGTCTGTCCTACATAAAACCGGTTATAACGGCTTGAATCCTGAAATACATCTACCCCGTCGTTGCGATAGGTATGTCCGCGGTTGCCGGTACTGGCCTTACCCGTTGATATCCTGTAATTGGCTGTATCCATGTCTGCATATGCATACCCATTACGACCGAGGTCATAGTCCGCGGCTTTTATAACCGTACCGGCTTTGATTATATGCCGTTTGAAAGGAACCGTTGCTGTTGTATGCGGCTGTCTTATCAATGCATCTATCACATCGCGATGAATAATGTTGGATTCGAACCGGGCGTAGGTAGCCAGTTCCAGTAAGCCGCTGTACACATCACTTTCTTTAGGGGGATTGGGTCGTCGGCCATTCCAGTAATCTACCAGGTTATTGTAATTGTGATTGGAGGGAATTTCCAGCGGGTTATTGGCACCTGCTTTTTTTAATGGCCACCAGGCCCAGCCAATATTATTTTTTTCCAGCAGTTCTACAGCCTGGGCAAACCAGGTATTGGAATTCTCACCGGTTTCGCCCAGCCATACCGGCACCTGCTGTTCGCGCCGTGTATTCAGTATATGGCGGATATCTTCTTCATTATTATTGTTCCAGTATTTATGGTAACTAAGTACCATGTTCTTATCCCATACCGGCAGCATGCCGTTGTAATTATTACCCCACCCATTACCTTCGATTATGATCATATGCCGCTGATCTACTTCTCTGATAGTTTTTGTAATATCCATCAATAAGCGGCGAAGCGGTGCGTTGTTTTTTTCTTTCAGTCCATTGCGGTCGAGGCTGTCTGTAAATCCCCAGTTGGGTTCATTCAGAATATCATAACCACCGATCCAGGGCTCACCGGCATAACGATCAGCCAGCTTCCGCCACAGTGCTATCGTCTTCTGCTGATTGGCTTCGCTTTGCCATAATGATGGTTTAGACGGGTCACGATCCGATATATTCAGATCATTGCCCTGACCGCCGGGTGCCGCATGCAGATCCAGGATCAGGTACATCTGGTTGGCCCTGCACCAGGCCAGCAGGCTGTCTGTGAGCGCAAAACCCTTCTCGATCCAGGTGTTGTTGCCGGCAACAGGTTCTTCCTCAACCGGCAGTGTATACAGGTTATAATGCATCGGCAGGCGAACCGAATTAAAACCCCAGGCCTTCATGGAATCAATATCGATGCGGCGGGTATGATTAGCCAGCCAGGTGTCATAAAACTCCTGCGTTTGCTCTTTACTTAGCAGTTGCTCTATCCGCTGGCGTATCCGATACTGCTGACCTTCATTGTTAATACGCAGCATATATCCTTCCTGCAGCATCCATCCACCCAGCCCTACACCACGCAGCAATACATTTTCACCTTTTTCATTAACGATACGCTCCCCATCCGCCTTCAGAAAACCCTGGGCCGATACGGCCATATTCAGCAGGAAGCCTATTGCGGTTATACTCCATTTCATTTGCATAAGGTTATTATTTTTTCCATGAATAAGTAGCTACAGCTCCGGGCTGCAGCGTTGCGGCAAACCTGCGGCCCTTATACGCCACACTAAAGCTGCTGGCTTCTTTACCGGTATTGGCCACCACCAGCACAATCTGTCCGGCAGGTGTACGAAACGCCACATTGGCCAGTCCCTTTGTTTCAGTTGACCCGATACGCACCGAACCGGGACGTACGAGTTTGGAAAAATGAGCAACCGTATAATAAGCCAGGTTGCGGCTCACCTTATCCTTGTCAATGGTAACAGCGCCCTGACAAATAGAGCAGCCACCACGGTCGGTATAGGGTTTATGTTCCGGATCGGCCGCCAGGTTCCAGAGCAGCACATTGCGGCTCCAGTTGCGCGTGGCACCAATCATCACCCTGCTTACGGGCGAGGCTATATTCATCCTGTCTTTTTCAATCACTCCGCCTTTTCCGAAATCAACAACCATCTGCTCGGTAAAATAGATTTGCTTATCGGGATGCGCTTCGTGCACATCTGTCATCGCTTCTACCTTTCCTCCATACAAATGAAATCCCGATCCATCGATATACCGGCGCGCCTGCGGATCATTCAAAATAGAAACAGGATAATCCGGGCGGTCGCAGTTATGATCGTAGATGATGATTTTTGTTTTGATCTGAGCTGCTGCAAAAGCCGGCCCAAGGTGATCGCGTACAAACGCTGCCATATCCGGTGCTGGAATCAGGATACTGGGATTATTGCCCGGGTGCAGCGGTTCGTTCTGCACTGTCACAGCTTCAATGTTTATACCTGCGGCCTTCATTTCATGGATATAATTGACAAAATAGCGGGCATATGCACTGTAAAATGCAGGATTAAGCCTGCCACCGCGTGTATCATAGATCGTTTTCATCCAGGCCGGCGGCGACCAGGGCGATGCCAGTATGCTGATCTTCGGATTGATGGCCAGAATCTCTTTCATAACCGGTATCACATCTTCACGATCGGGCCCCAGGTCAAAACGGGTCATAGCCGTATCCGTCTCCCCTTTGGGCAAATCGTTGTATGAAAACACCCGCTCATTGAGGTCGGAAGCGCCGATACTAAGCCGGATGTAACTAACACCAATTGCACCAGGCCCTGTACCAAACAACTCCTGCAGCAAAGCCTTGCGTGCCGTTGCGCTCATACGGATGATATGCTGCGCACTGCCGCCTGTGAGGGCAAAACCAAAACCATCGATTGGCTGGTACTGCTCTGCTTCGCTTACAGCAATAGTAACTTCTTTAGAATTGTTGTTGTTAAAAACAATCTGTGCTGGTTGTTGCTTAAAAAGGGCAGAGCGATCTGGCAGTGTAAGCCAGCTATCTACCTTTGCCGGCTGGCGGGCGTACAGTGTAGCTGCCCATATTGTTGCCAGCATGCTGGCAAGCAGGCATGATCGGTAAAGTTTCATACCTGCAATTAACTACTTTTAAGATTATCTGCCACGGCAAAAAACAGCTAAGGCCGCTGCTAAAACCGGTTTGCCGCGAAAAAATACGGAAACGATTCCGGAGCCGGTATCAGCTGCTGATGGCAGGAGCACCGGGCCTTATGCGATAACCACTTAGACCATAATACAATACTACAGCAAAACAGATAAGAGGAATAACATAACCTGTTTGCATGGAACTGCGCTGACTAATATAGGTTAACGCCAGCGGTATCAACGCTCCTCCTACAATAGACATTACCATAAAGGAAGAACCATTCTTGGTCTCAGCCCCCAGATCTCTGATACCCAATGCAAAAATGGTGGGGAACATGATAGACATGAAAAATTCCACGCCAAGCAGGGCAAATGCGCCCCCTTTTCCGCCAATAGTTACTGCATATACCAGCAATGCAATATTACAGGCGCTATATACAGCAAGTAATTTATGAGGGGCAATTTTCTGCATCAGGAAAGTGCCTACATAGCGGCCTATCATGAAGGGTAATAATAAATACCCCAGCAATTCGGTTGCCGACTTTTCACTCATGCCTGCCGCAGACTGACAATAACGTATAAAGAAACTGGATATACACACCTGTGCGCCTACATAAAAAAACTGGGTAATGACACCCCAGGCAAAATGACGATGCCGGAACACAGCCAGATCTAGTCTGAACCGCCCCCGCTCCTCCTGCACTTTGGGCATGCGGGCAAAATACATGAGTGCCGCCACCAGCAGCAATACCAGACCAATACCAACATAAGGAAGTTTTACACGTTCTGCTTCCGAAGCAAGGTAGCTTTCTAATGCTGTGGGCGACATCGACTGTATTTCGGCGGCAGTATGTTCTGTACCCGACAGCAGCATTTTACTGAGAAAAAAAGTGGCCACAAAAGCACCCAGCCCATTAAAAGCCTGGGCAAAATTGAGCCGCTGCGAAGCTGTTTCCGGATTACCAAGCACCGTCATGTAAGGATTGGCTGCTGTTTCCAGAAAGGTCATACCGCTGGCTACCAGGAAGAGGGCAAAAAGGAAAAAACCAAACTGGCGTACTTCCGCAGCAGGATAAAACAAAAAGGTGCCTAATGCCGCAATCAACAAGCCTGTAATGATGGCCGTTTTATAACTATACCGGCGCATCAGGTTGGCAGCAGGTATAGCCATTACAAAATAAGCGATCCAGTAAGCAGAATCAATAAACCCTGATTCAAAATCGGTAAGCTGGCAGGCTTTCTTGAGATGCGGAATCAGCGAGGGCAGCAGGTTAGATGTAAGGGCCCATAAAAAAAACAGGCTGATCACTAATACCAGTGCCTTACGTGGCGTACTGGCTGCTGAGGTTGATGTGGCATTCATTGCTGGCAGGTTGAATCGTACTAAAAGAACAGGTGCAGCCATTTTTGTAACCGCACCTGTTCAATAATTTATTTAAACATGGATTTACCTTCTGTGCTCACGGGCCAGTTGTCGGTACGGAAGGGTGATGCAGGCAGCCCTTCGCGGTTATACAGGTTGGCATCATCCGGATTATTAGCCCATGCATATCGTACCGCTACCGGCTGCTTCACGTTTTCTGCTGATACAATCACTGTATTGCCTTCAATACGGGCGGGCGCCCATACAAAACGCTGATCGGCACCGGCAATAGTAAACCCACGCAGGTAAGCATAACGATCGCGCGCCTGTAAACCAGATCCGGTATTTTTAAAATGCAGTACTATTTCATTTCCTTTTACTTCCATATGGTCATAGGTAGGTCCGGAATAAACGAGCTGCCGGTCATAGACAATCTTTTCTGCAGCCAGTGCCAGGCGCAGGCCCACATCCTGTTTATTACGCGGATGAATATCAAAAGCCTCGCCGATATCAATGATTACTGTCTGACCGGTACGCGGCAGCGACAGGGTCTGGCTCTGTGCTTCCCGCAACTCTGCCCAGTCACTGGGTCCGGGCACGGTAGCCGGTGCAGTAAAATTGGCCAGCTGTACCCACATAAAAGGAAACTCATCGTTCCACTTACTGCGCCAGTTGCGGATCAGCTCGGGAAACAATGAGCGGTACTTTACAGCTTCACCTACGTTGCTTTCGCCCTGGTACCAGATGGCACCTGCAATCGGCATTTTGATAAATGGAGCGATCATGGCATTGAATAGCTGAGAGGGAAACTGATTTGGTCCTACATCCTGAATACCAAATTCGGTAGTGAGCGCCACGGAACGATACTGCCAGTCGCCGGCCAGCGGAATGCGCTCACCCGCCACTTCTATGTACAGCTGGTCGGGGTTGCCATATAATCCACCCCCACCGCCATCATCTGTCACTTTCACCACGAGCAGGTTTTTGCCGGGCTTCAATACACTGGCATCGAGCTCATATACGCGCTCTTTGTTGTACACATCTGTAGCCCCCACTTTCACCCCATTCACATAAGTTACATCATGATCATCGATGGGACCGAGATAGAGCCTGGCTTTATTGCCGGCAAGTGAGGCGGGCAGTGTCCATTCTTTTTTCATCCATACAATTCCATCTGCATTGCCGATCACTGACTGCTCCCAGGACATCGGTTGACGGATGGGTTTCCAGTCACCTCCTCCGTCAAACCACTTTTCTTTTTCGCCTTTATTTTCCTGCAGCAACGAACGGAAGCTGGCCAGCTTCTGTTCCATACCCGATTTGGCTGCTTTAAACTGCAGGCGATCCTGATCGGTATATCCGCTGAGTTTGCCCATTACATCCCAGCTGATCCAGGTCTGTACATTCGTGCCACCCCAATTGCTGCTGATAAGTCCGATAGGTATTTTTTCCTCAGCAGCCAGTTTACGTCCGAAGAAGTAAGCTACTGCCGAAAAGTCTATCAAATGCTCCGGTGTACAGGTTTGCCATTGTCCGCCTTCGAGGTCAGCAGCCGGCTCAAACGCTGTTGCCTTTTGTACGGTAAACAGGCGAAGGAGCGGATTATTCCCGTCTCTGACCTCTTTTTCCGAATCGTTGACAGCACGCATGGTCCATTCCATATTCGACTGACCGCTGCACACATACACATCACCTATCAGAATATCTTCGAGTTCTATCCTGTTTTTGCCCTGCACAATCAGCTTGTAAGGACCGCCGGCCGGCATGGCGGGAAGTGATACCTGCCAGTTTCCATCGCTACCGGTTTTGGTGCTCACCTTTTTACCCTGCCACTCCACAGTCACTTTTTCTCCCTTGTCGGCCCAGCCCCATACCTGCACCGGTTTATTGCGCTGCAATATCATATGCGAAGTAAATATCCTGGGAAGTTTAACTGTTGCTGTTGCCGGCATCATTCCGGCTATCATCAGTACCAGCAGTGATAACAAAATCTTTTTTTGTGTGCGGAGCATTTCTCTTATTCTTTTTATTTAAACAATCAGTTGACAACATGTTGCGGGTTGCCTGTGAGAGCAGCCTTTATATTGGACACGACAGTATCCAGCAATCTTTTTCGTGCTTCTACAGCTGCCCAGGCAATATGCGGAGTGATGATGCAATTGGGCAACGCCAGCAGCGGATTGGATGCTGCGGGAGGTTCCGTACTTAATACATCGAGCAGGGCAGCCGCCGGTCTTCCGTTCTTCAATGCACTGCTCAACGCAGGTTCGTCTATCAATCCTCCCCGTCCGGTGTTGATCAATACAGCCGTTGGTTTCATCAACGCGAGCAACGATGTATTTACAAAGCGGTCTGTTTGCGGGGTAAGCGGACAATGTAAGGTTACAAAATCGCTTTGTGCAAACAATTCTTCGATCGACACCTCCCTTGCCGGATGCTGCTTGGAGCTGCGGCTCGAGTATATTACCTGCATGCCAAAGGCAGCAGCCAGTGTGGCCACCCGTGTACCAATATGTCCCATACCTACTATGCCGATTGTTTTACCGGTCAGTTCGGTTACCGGCGCCAGGCTAAAACTAAAGTCGGCACTACTCACCCATTTCCCCTGCTGTACAGCAGCGGCATGCATCGCTATATGATTGGTGTAATGCAGTATCATCGCCAGCACATGCTGTGCTACTGCATCTGTGCTATACTCCGGTACATTGCATACAGGAATGCCGCGTGCACGGGCTGCATCCGTATCTACATTATTGTAGCCAGTAGCAGTTACACAGATCAGGCGAAGCGATTGTGCCGCTGCAACAACATCACTGCCTACAGGAGCCTTATTGGTAACAATAATATCCGCATCACGACAACGATCAATCATATCAGCCGGTGCAGTGCGGTCATAAAAAACACATTCGCCCAGCTCCTGCAGCGGCGACCAGTCAAGGTCACCGGGATTGAGTGTAAAACCATCTGTTACTACTATTCTGACCATCTCATCAGGGTTTGCGGGTGTATATATCATCGCATACGTAAGCGTAGTACTTTGCTGTCGTTTGTTATATATAAGGTGCGCTCATCTGCCGACAGTGCGCAATTGGATGCGGGACCATTGAGTTTTATTTTTCCCAGTACCTTACCTGTTTTATCAAATATCCAGATACCTCCGGGGCCCGAAGCAAATACATTTCCTTTTTTATCTGCTTTGAGACCATCGGGCAGGCCAGCTGCAGTAGCCGATGCAGCACGTGCATCATAAAACAAACCGGCAGCCCGCAGCGAATCATTGGGCAGGCATTCATATCTGTACCAGTAAGGTTTCTCCGGATCAGAATTGGCTACGATCAGGTAACTGGTTCCCGGCAGCAGAATGATACCATTAGGCCGCGTCAGAGAGTCGATAAGCAGCAAAACTGTACCATCTTTTTTCACTTTATATACTCCCTGCCAGCCGAGTTCTTTTGTGCTGTCTTCCATACCTTTTTCCAAGCCATAGGGAGGGTCGGTAAAATAAAAATTACCCGCGGTATCTGTTGCCACATCATTGGGGCTGTTGAAACGGCGCCCTCCGTAGCTGGCTGCCAGCGGATGGTACCGTGGCGCAGGAGTGCTTAGCGATGCTTCCATCACAGCTAACTGACGATTGCCGTGCTGACACAGCACCAACCGGCCACTGTCATCGAGCAGTAATCCGTTTGACCCCATTTCTCCACCGCGTTGTATACCGGTCGTGTTGCCCGAAGGAGTAAGAAATACGTTTACCCCTTCCTTTTCTGACCAGCTGAAGATGGTGTCGCGCGGAACATCAGAAAAAATCAGCTGTTGCCGGCTTTCGATCCATAGCGGGCCTTCGCTCCAGTCAAACCCTTCTGCTATTAGTTCAGGTCTGGCACCCGTAGTAATAATGCTGTCGAGAGCTGCATCCAGCCGTTCCAGCTCACCCTCATACGGGTATGAGGGTGAGCTTTTACAGGCTTGCAGCAAGCAAAGACCTACCAGGTATTTCAGTAACCTTTTTCTGATCATGAGCCGTTTATTTTACCAGAATATGGCATAAAGAGCCGTAAGGATACCACCTACAATCAGGGCTCCGGCCGCAAATGCGGGCGACATGCGGAACATGCGACGGTCCACTTCGAGCCCCTGAGGCCTGATTCCTTTTTTATTTTCCACAACGCTGATCACATACATACCAATGACAGCTATCAGGAAAACGAAGCCCATACGATCGATGAAGGGAATTTCGTATAGCATGCTGCCATCTTTCTGCTTTACAGCTTTGGAGAAACCGGTAGACGCAAGAAACTGCAGATCGACCAGGCGGGGGAGTATTTTAAACAATATGGAAAGTGCAAAACCACCCACTGTTGCAAACAGGGCTGCATTGGATGTAGTCTTTTTCCAGAAGAAGCCCAACAGAAACATAGCGAGGATGCCGGGTGATACAAAACCCGTATACTCCTGGATGTACTCAAAGCCTCCTTTTTTATCGATACCCAGGAAGGGCGCAATAGCTACTGCCAGCAGCATAGATACAATAACTGCCATGCGGCCAACCCATACCATCCGGTTTTCGTCGGCTTCGGGATTTATTTTTTTCTTATAAATATCCAGGGTGAAAATGGTGGCAATACTATTGGCTTTACCGGCCAGCGAAGCCACAATGGCAGCTGTAAGCGCGGCAAAAGCCAGTCCCTTCAGTCCGGCAGGCAGCAGATTCAACAATACCGGATACGCTTTATCCTGTACCAGCTCGCCATTGACCATCATTTCCTGCTGAAAATATCCGTTTTGATACAGTACATAGGCCGCGATACCGGGCAGTACCACAATGATCGGCATCAGCAATTTAAGGAATGCTGCAAACAACAACCCCTTACGAGCCGTATCCAGATCGGCACCCAATGCCCGCTGTGTGATATATTGATTACACCCCCAGTAGTTAAGATTCACAATCCACATACCGCCAATGAGGATACTGAGCCCCGGAAGACTGATATAATGGGGATTATCCTTTTTGAATATCATATGAAAATGATCATCGGCATGTTTGGTGAGCAGGTTGAAGCCCTCGATTACCCCGCTTCCGCCATAATGTTTGGCTACAAGGTCGAGCGCCAGGTAAGTGGTCACGAGGCCGCCCAGGATCAGGAAAAACACCTGTATCACATCCGTATACCCGATTACCTTCATACCACCCAGCGTAATGATAATGGCAAATACGGCCAGGAAGATCATACAGGCGGTAAGACTGATTCCCGAAATACTGCTGATGGCCAGTGCACCCAGGAAGAGAATGGAGGTTAGATTTACTACCACATACAACAACAGCCAGAATACCGCCATGATCATAGCAACGGTGCTGTTATACCGCTGATGCAAAAACTGCGGCATGGTATATATCTTATTCTTCAGGTATACAGGTATGAAAAAAATCGCTACTACCAGCAAGGTTGCTGCAGCCATCCACTCATAGGTAGAGATGGCCAGGCCCATGGTAAAGCCATTGCCACTCATGCCAATAAACTGTTCTGCAGAAATATTCGATGCAATCAGTGAGGCACCGATCGCCCACCAGGTGAGTGATCCTTCGGCCAGAAAATAATCGTGCGATGCGGAGACGGTTGCTTTTTTCTTTCTGCGGTAAATCCAGTAACCGTAGCCTGCTACTATCACAAAGTAGATAAGGAATACGATGTAATCCTTTAAGTGGAGTGAATGCATATGGAGCCTTTGTCGTTGGTTTTAAAAGTTTAAATATAACGGTTAATCAGGTTTTCAAACCATTCCTGTTTGCCGCTGACAGTAGCGGGCTCGCCACTGGCTTCAGCAATGCGGCGCAAATCGGCAAGGCCGAGTTGTCCTTTTTCAAAAGCTGCCCCGTCGCCACTGTCGAAACTGGCATAGCGCTGCCGGCGCACTTTTTTATAATCAGACTGCTGCAATACTTTATCTGCTATCACCAGTGCCCGTGCAAAGCTGTCAATACCGCCAATGTGCGCATGAAACAGGTCTTCGGCATCGGTTGAGTTGCGACGGATCTTGGCGTCGAAGTTGATACCACCGCCACTAAAACCACCGGCCTCTACAATCACGAGCATGGCTTCTGCCAGTTCATTAATATTATTGGGAAACTGATCTGTATCCCAGCCATTCTGGTAATCGCCGCGATTGGCATCAATAGACCCCAGCATACCGGTATCTGCAGCTATCTGCAGCTCATGGGTAAATGTGTGACCAGCCAGTGTGGCGTGGTTTACTTCTATATTCAGTTTAAAGTCCTGCAGCAGATCATACTGACGCAGGAAGCCGATCACCGTTTCGGAATCGTAATCGTACTGATGCTTGCTGGGTTCACAGGGTTTGGGTTCAATAAAGAAGGTACCGCGGAAACCCTGGGCACGGGCATAATCTCTTGCCATTTGCAGAAAACGGGCCAGGTGCTCCTTCTCTCTTTTCATATCTGTATTGAGCAGGCTCATATAACCTTCGCGGCCACCCCAGAATACGTAGTTCTCACCCCCCAGTGCAATGGTAGCATCGAGAGCTGCTTTTACCTGCGCACCGGCATGTGCCAGTACGGCAAAATCAGGATTGGTTGCCGCACCATTCATATAACGGCGATTGGAAAACAGATTGGCTGTACCCCAAAGCAGTTTCACCCCACTGCTTTTCTGTTTTTGCAGCAGGTAATCTGTAATATGCTGAAGGCGGCTTTCATTTTCCTTCACATCGCGCGTATACTCTACAGCATCCACATCATGAAAGCAGTAATACTGAATACCCAGTTTGGTAATAAATTCAAATGCTGCATCGGCTTTTGAACGTGCACGTGCCAGCGGATCGGCTGGTTCATCCCAGGCAAACAGGTGGGTGGGCTCTCCGAAAGGATCGGCACCATTGCCGCAGAAGGAATGCCAGTAAGCACAGGCAAAACGCAGCCAGTCCTGCATTGATCTGCCCGCTACTACACGGCTGGCATCGTACCAGCGATAGGCAAATGGGTTATCTGTGTCGGGGCCTTCATATTTAATAGCCGGTATACCTTTGAAATATTCTTTATCACCTGTTACGACTGACATGGGAATGATTTAGTTTTTATGATAAAATTTATTTTTTCTCCGATTGACTGAGGTGCAACTGCAGCCATTGTTTCCAGTTAATATAACCTTCTTCGAGTGCAGGCTGGTGCCGGGGATCAATACGCCCTGTTGGCTTTCGCAACATGGCCGCTTCAGCTGCCGAGGCATATACTCCCGCTCCTATACCGGCTCCCAGGGCCGCTCCGAAACTTCCATCTCCGTCAAAAAACTCCACGCTCACCTGGTTGAGATCGGCAAATGCCTGAGCAAAGAGCGAACTCAGAAACAGGTTGGCGCGTGAAGCACGTACTACCTGGGCCGGCACAGCATTTTCCTTCATGATATCTACCCCATACCGGAAAGCATAGGCAATACCCTCCTGCACAGCCCTGGCCATATGCGGTCGGCCATGTTTATTCAGATCGATATGATGAAAGTGAGCGCCGGTGATCCTGTTTTGCAACATACGCTCCGCTCCATTACCAAAGGGAATTGCCAGCAACCCGTCTGATCCTGATGGAGCATCGGCAGCCAGCTCATTAAGCTGCGGGTAACTGCACTCCTGGCCGGCTATTCCTTTTATCCATTTCTGGAAAATACCGGTAGCGTTTATACAAAGTAACAGGCCGATGCGCGGATCGGCTGTTGTATGATTTACATGCGCAAAACTATTTATGCGGGAAAGACTGTCGCCAGCCAGTTCGCCGCTTACAGCATACACTACACCCGATGTACCTGCGGTGGCTGCCAGCTCGCCCGGAGCGAGCACATTAAGGGCAAGTGCATTATTGGGCTGATCGCCGGCTTTGTAGGTAACCGGTATGCCTGCCCGCAGTTGCAGCGCTTCTGCTACCTGCGGCAATAACCGTCCGTGTTCGGAAAAAAGCGGTGTCACAGGAGCGATCAGCGATTCATTCAGCCCCCAGTATTTCAACAGTTCCTGTGAGAGTGTGCCCGTTGCAAAATCCCAGTACATACCTTCAGACAGACCTGATACAGTACTGGTACATTCGCCGGTGAGGCGCATGGCCAGGAAATCGCCGGGCAGCATCATTTTGTCCGCAGCGGCATATACTGCCGGCTCATTCTTTTTAACCCAGGCCAGCTTACTGGCCGTAAAGTTGCCCGGAGAGTTGAGCAGATGCGTCTGGCAATAGGATGTACCCAATGCGTTAAAGGCCTCATCGCCCAGTGTTACCGCCCGGCTATCGCACCAGATAATGGAAGGTCTTAATACACGTTGCTCTTTGTCGGTAAGCACCAGCCCATGCATTTGATAGGCTATACCGATAGCGCCTATATCTGTTGTTTTATAAGTGCCGGATGCATGACAACGCAGGATGGCTTTACCCGCATACTCCCACCACAAATCAGGGTCCTGCTCAGCCCAGCCGGGCTGAGGCACTGTAATAGCAGCCTCCGTATCGGGATAACTGGCCGATGCCACACACTGCTGTGTAACTGCATCTACTACTGATACTTTTACCGAGGAAGTTCCGAGATCAATACCCAATAACAACATAATATGGCAACAAGACAAATGGATGGGATTGGTGTGCCATCCGGGCCTGGCCATAAACTTATAATATATTGAGGAAAATGATGCACATTTTTACTCATTCACCAGACAGGAATATGGGGATAAAGAGGAAAAGCCGGCAAACCTGCGACTGTATACCGGGCAGACTGTTAATAAAAAAAAAGCAGGCCGGCTTGAAAACCACCTGCGTGGGTCTTGTTGACCGTTCACATGAGAAAACTATTTTGAACCCGTTAACCGGTTAAAATCTGTTTGTTACTGTAAAAGTACAAGATGCGTGCCGGCCTGGCCCTGACAGGCTCACCCGGGCATGAATAAAGCCGACTGTAGCAGGCAAATACCCAGACCGGCATTTAATAACAAATGATCGTACATACCATTGCCGGTCTGTACGGCCCAGATTCTTTAATCAGCCAGGTATAACAGCTATAAAAAGAGGGTGGCTTTTTAAACCACCCTCCTATTGTTGTTAAAGACAATTATCGGCATTAACGTCCCATCACATAATCCATTCCGTTCTCATAGTAATACAAGGACCCGCCGATTAATACCAGCACATCCAGTTTGAAAGTGATGCGTTCATTACACACAGAAAACTTGTTAGCCTGTCCGGGCTTCGTCCGTACATAATATGGCTGTCCGGCAGCATACTCTTTATTGGTGACCTGTAGGGGGATTTCTGCTTTCGTATTGCTGGGATCGGTCCAGTCAAAGTTGATCGTAACAGGGCCAAAATAATCAAACAGGTTATTCATCATAGCCGTGGCTGTAGTAGTACCTGCCACATGCGTCATATTAGCGATACTGGTTGTATAAGGGCCGCTGCCTCCCTCAAATGTCTGGGTATAATTACCCAGCATGATATTGATATCTGAAACGGCTCCATCGAAGCAGGGACCGCGGAGTATCAGGTTCAGCGTATCATTAAAAGATGCCGGTTTAACAGATGGCGACTTCAGTACTATCTGCAATGTATCAACACGACCGGCAGTATACTGGCTGTAAATACCCTGTATGCTAAATTCAACAACCGCAGAGCCGGCCGGTACGGTGATACTGTTGGATGTAAGACCGTTAACGGTATATTGAGTGCCGGCCGCTGCTCCTGTCGGTGAACTTATTTCAACAGTAGCTGTCCGGTCTTCTTTAGATACTGTTGTTACCCCCAGTTTTACTGTAAATGCAGGCGCCGGATTTGTTTCAATAACGTAGCGCTGTGTTTTATCACCGATAAAATGCACTTCTTCGGGTGGTATAAACAGGTTGGAGGCAGTCTTGGTACAACTCATGACTATTGCCAGTGAACTGATCAGCAGCAATGCAGGTATGACAGAAAAACGATTCATATATAAACAGATTGGGTTGGTAATAAAAATTGTTACCGCGCTTTATTAATTATAGCCTGGATTGGGAACCATATTGGGGTTAGCCAGTATTTCGTCCTGTGGTATGGGCAATGTAAACCGGAAGCTGTTGGCCGGTAAGGTCTGCCAGTTGGGGCTGTCTACATCGCTGGAGTTACGTTGCATTGCCAGGCCCTGCCGCTTGAGATCAAAGAAGCGGAATCCTTCGAGAAAAAGCTCTTTAAAGCGTTCCTGCAATACGGCTTCTATCAGCGCCTGCGCACTTCCAAAGCTTTCATCGTTATAGCCCGTGATCCTTTTTGCGCGTAAGGCATTAAGGTCGGCTGCACCGGCCGCAATATTCGGTGTAGCCAGGCGTGCATAAGCCTCGGCGCGTATCAGGTACATCTCAGCGGTACGAATGGCCTTGGCATCCACGATGCGGCCACCGCGTGAAGATGTGTAGAATTTATTGACATAGCGTTTACCGGAAGCATTACCGATATAGGCCGCTTTACGGATATCGGCATCGTCGTAGCTGTTGTTGATCTTGTCTGAAGGTGAAAAGATCACATTACCATTGGTAGCAGTCCAGAGTGTACCCAGCGTAGCCGTGTTTTCATAACGCAGGCGAAATAAAGTTTCATTCGTATTTACATCGGTCCAGATGCCCCTGAAATCATCGCCCGTTACAAGGGGTTTGATACCGCTGCCAATAACGGTAGTGGCCAGATCAATGGCTTTCTGCCAGTCACCTTTATATAATGCCACGCGTGCTTCAAAAGCAGCAATGCTGATTTTGTTCAGCGACAGATCAGCAAATGTACCGGCTGTTACATCGGGCAGCAGACTTTTGGCTGTCTGAATATCCGCGTCAATCTGTGCCAGGACTTCTGCCACTGTATTACGGGCCGGGCGACCAAGCAATTCGCTTTTGACCATTACAGGTACACCCAGCGGGTCGGCTGCATCATACTTCTTACTGTACCAGTTGAGCAGATCGAAATGTCCGATGGCCCGCAGTGCCAGCAGCTGCGCCTTTATAACCGGGCGTTTGGCATCATCACCGGGATTTACGGCGGCTACCGTTTCAATATTGGGTAATACACGGTTTACCTGATCTATGAGCGTGTAAAAAGAACCAAAGCCTGTCAGCACATCGCCACCAGTAGTACCATCAGTACCATATTGCAGCCGGTAGGTAAACTGACCGGAGCCTCCATTGTCGGGCCCGAATTTTACTTCATCAGAAGCCAGTGCAGACACATACATGGATACAGGTCGGGAATATCGGGCATAGGCTGCATTGAGTCCTTTCTGCAGATCATCCACCGTTTCAAAAGCCTTTGTTTCATCCACGCTGTCTGTTGGCTGCAATGCCAGGTCTTTTTTGCAGGCAGTCAGCATCAGCACCGAAGCCACCAGCAAGAAGTATATTTTTTTATTACGCATAGTTTATTCTTGTTTCATTTAGATTAATCAGAAGCTGATATCAATACCGGCAGTAATAGCGCGGGGATTGGGATATTCGCTCAGTGAAATATTATTATCATCTTCCGGATCAAGCCCCTTCCATTTTGTCCAGGTCAGCAGATTCTGTCCGAGTACATACACGCGGATAGAAGAGAAATGTTTCAGCTTTTCCAGTACACTCTGCGGCATAGTATAAGAGAGTGTTACGTTGCGCAGGCGCAGGAAAGAAGCATCCTGAATCAGTTTGGAGGTAAACTGGTTTTGATAAAGCGGGCTTTGCGTAGCAGCTACATCACCAGGTTTTTTCCAGAAGTTAAGCGACCGTGCCTGATTGATTCCCTGTGCCAGGAAGTTGGGACTTTCTACAAAAAACTCGAGATTGTTTACGCGATAACCTTTGGCTGCATAAGAGAAGAACGCAGAAAAATCAAATCCTTTATAACGCAGGGTACTACCAAAACCACCGGTATAAGGTGGTATCCATGTGCCATAATCCTGTACCCGGTTGGCAGCAGAATATACGGGGGTTACTTTTCCATTCAGATCATAGTACAGGGGAGCTCCGGTTGAAGCATCCACACCGGCCCACTTCACTTCATAATGTGATCCAATCGGCAATCCTACTGTAATAAGACTGGTGCCTGCTTCAAAAGAAGATACGCTACCCAGGCTGGTCACGCGGTTCTTGTTATAGGCTCCATTCACAGAAACGGTCCAGGTAAGATCACGGTTCCTGATCACATCATAATTCAGGCTGTATTCTATACCGCGGTTATACATACTGCCGGCGTTTACATCAATGCTGCCGAAGGGACCACCGGTAGCGCTCAGCGAAAGCTGGGCAAACAGGTTGTTGGTGGCTTTATTATATAACTGAACATCGCCATAAAACCGGTTTTTAAACATGCCGAATTCTACACCGAAGTTGGTGGTATTGGTATATTCCCACTCGGCCAGCGGATTACCCGGTGCATCTGCATTGGGGATGATACCGATATTGCCGGATATAAGATTAGACTGCGTGTTGTAGAGCGGCAGATACCCAAAATCGCCATAAGGGAAATTATCTGCATTGGCAGATTGACCATAACTCAGTTTTACACGGAGCTGATTTACCACAGCACTTCCGTTCAGGAATGCTTCACGGCTGGCATCCCAGATACCACCAATGCTCCAGAATCCTTTCAGCCTGTTCTGTTCGGGCAATTTGGATGTACCGTCATAACGATAAGTGCCGGTGATCGTATATTTATGCTTAAATGTATAACGGGCATTTCCCATTACAGACTCAAGCACATTCTGACTTTTTCCTCCTCCGATGGTTTGATACAACTGATTGGTGGCATTGCCTGCTGTGATAGCTGCTATGGTATTCGGACGACGGGGGTCAATTCCAAAACCTGTTGCAGTGAGTAATTTGCTATACGTACGCAGGTATTCGCCATATACGGTCACATCAATATCATGGTCGCTGGCAAAGGTGTTTTTATACCCGGCATATGCCCGTGCATTGAGTAGCAGCAACCGGTTATAGCCTTCTGTCATTGCGCCCGTTTTAGTTCGCACATTGGCATTGGAGTAGGTATCAAACACACGGGGATCGTTATAAGTAGAGTTCTGCGTATGACGGAAATCAACCCCTGTCACAAACCCTGCATAGATATTGCGGGTAAAGTTGTAATTGACACTCATTGACAAAACAGCTTTGATCTGGTCATTGTAAACCCTGTCGTACTGCGTTTTGTCTAGCTGAGTGGGCGCGCTGTATACAATCCCCGTACCTACATTATATTTACCATCGGCTCTGTAAGCCCCGATATACTCAGGTGTAACCATCGGTACAAAGAAGGGGTTTACGAATGCTGCAAATGAATTGAGCGCATTTGACTGAAAATTGCGGCGCGTATAACCAATATTGGAAGAAAGGGAGAAGGTGAGTTTCTCATCTGAATAATCCATATTGGAGCGGAGTGTCACACGCTTCATATCGCTGGGCTTATTGATGCCCTGTTCATTGTAAACGCCCAGATTGGAATACAGGCGAGTTTTACCTGTACCTCCCGAAAAACTGATCTCGTTGTTGCTAAATGTACCGTTGCGGTAGAAATAGTCATACCAGTTGGTATTCACTCCCCGGATGCTGTCAAGCTGACGGTCTCCGAATTCGAAGTCTGTCTGTGTTTTGGGCACCAGGGTGCCGCTTACCAGCTTATTGGGGTTATTGCGTGAATACTGCCAGCCCGGCAATGTGGGGAAATTGCCCCAGGTTGTAAGTGTGCTGTTGGGCAATTGTAGCCCAAGGTCTTCCTGCGCTTTCAGCAGCTCTCCGGTAGTCATCATATCATACTTAAAATCGGGCTTACCCTTGATGCCGAACTGAGAGCTGATACCGAGTTTCATCTTACCGGAAGCGCCCCGTTTGGTCGTCACAACAATTACCCCGGCTGCTCCGCGGCTGCCATACATTGCTGCAGCTGTTGCATCTTTCAGTACATCGATAGTAGCAATGTCGTTGGGATTGATGCCCTGAAAAGCATCTCCTTCAACAGGCATACCATCTATAATATAAAGAGGCGTGCTGCCACCGGTAATGGAGGTAGGACCACGCAGAATGGTGGTGGCAGTGCTTCCGGGCTGACCATTACCTGACAATACAGTAAGACCTGGTGCGCGTCCCTGCAGCATCTGATCAAAAGAACCAACAGGCACATTGCGCAATTCCTTTTCGGTGACCTTGCTGGCCGCACCGGCATATTCTGACCGGCGGGTTCGGCCAATACCCGTTACTACCACCTCTTCGAGATTGGATGTCACAGGCAACAACGAGACTGAATACACAGATACACCTTCACGCAGATCGACCACCTGTGGTGTAAGACCTACATTACTGAATTCAAGCTGACTGGCGCCGGCAGGCAAAGCCAGGGTATAGCGGCCATCTGGACCGGTAACAGTTCCTACAGAACTACCACGCACCTGCACCGAGGCAGAGGGCACAGGTTCACCTTTTTCATTTAAAACCCGGCCCGAAATGGTGCGTTGTGCAAATAACATCAGCACACTGCACATACATGCAATCAACAGGACTACTTTCTTCATAAGCAATTTCTTGTTTTGGTTCCCAAATAAGGCAGCAATTTCCGCCTGTCTGTTTCTTACTTTGATCACTTTGCTACCGAAGCATGAATCCGGCCACTTCAAACCCCGTTATATTGATCTTGTTTTTAATACCGGCAAATGAAAATGACTGCCCCAATCCCGTAAAAAAAGTTGTAGAAGGAATTTTGAGGAATAAAGCAGCGTTTTTGATCGCTGAAAACTCTTTATCTTTACTACGTATTATTTCCCCCACTAAGAACCCGGTAACATTCCCAAGCCGGGACATTATTGCCACTCGTACTGGAATATGTCCACATAGAGAATTTTTGTACTTGCTTAACAGTTTGTACTGATAGTTTTATGCCCGGATATCGTTATACCCACACACATGAGAAAGCTCCGGACAAAAACAGGTTTTGTTAACCTTAACCACTGCCATGATCAAAGACCTGGTGCTGAAAGCTTTTTTTATTCCATTATTGGGTATTGGCCTTCCGTTGATGGCCGGCCTGATAACGTATGATCGTTATACATTACCCGAACTGATTGCTGCCAATCTTCTATTCATGATCACCTCACTGGTTATCTGGATAGGTTGTAATGCCATTCACCGGCAGTTGCGTCCGCTATATCGCCCGCTACGACTGCCGCTTCCGCGTGTTTTGCTGATTTGTGCCATTTCTTCTGTATATGGAGCGCTTACAGGTGGTGCCGCTGCCTACCTGTGGCTTAGCTTTTCGCGCGAAGCACTGTCATGGAGTTCTATCTACCGTTTTCAGGGTGCCTGTGTAGTGGCAGTAGTCATCTTTACTTTAGTGTATGAAGTCATTTTCCTTGGTAAAGAACGTGAGTTGGATACCAAAATAGTTGACCAGCTGGATAAGGAGCGTTCGCATGCCGAGTTGCAGGCACTGCGCAACGAACTCGACCCTCATTTCATTTTTAATTCACTCAACACACTTAACCATCTTATTACCGGGCATCCCGAGGAGGCCTATCGCTTCAACAACCGGCTGGCACAGGTATATAAATATTTTCTGTTAAATAAAAACAAGGAACTTATCTCACTTAAAGAAGAACTGGAGTTTATACATAGCTATTTCTATCTGCTGCAGATCAGGCATGATGATAAGCTAAAACTGCAAACGCTTTCAGAATCGGTTGCAGAAACCGTACTGATACCGCCCTGCTCGCTGCAGGTACTGGTAGAAAATGCGATTAAGCATAATGAATTTTCTGAAAAAAATCCCCTGCTTATACGTGTGAAACTGGATGGGCCTTACCTGCATGTCAGCAACCGGATCAGGCCCAAACCTTATGCAGTCGATTCAACCGGCATTGGCCTGCGCAACCTGGGAGCACGCTATAAAATTCTTTTCAGTAAATCTATTTCTGTGGAAACCACCAATGATGAATTTATTGTGAAACTACCATTATTAACCAAAACGGATCCGGGCTACCAACCGGAAACGCCCTAAAAAACCTTTGCCATGTTAAACGCTGTTATTATCGAAGACGAAAAACCTGCCCAGGAAAATCTCATCTCCACTTTATCTTCTCTGGCAGATGATGTGCTGGTGCAGGCACGGCTGAGCACTGTACGGGAAAGCATTGAATTCCTGTCGCAGCAGCCCGATGTGGACCTCATCTTCAGTGACGTACAACTGAGTGATGGTCTTTCTTTCGAAATCTTCAACCAGGGGCATGTACGCACCCCTGTCATCTTCATCACCGGCTATGACGAGTTCATGATGAATGCCTTTGAATACAATGGCATCGACTACCTGCTGAAACCCGTAGACCGCGAAAGTCTGCGCAAAGCCCTTATCAAATACCGGATGCTGGAAAAACATTTCACCGATCATCATTCGCTCAAAAAAATGCTTCAGTATGTAGGTGATCACAAAAAGAAACGACTGCTGGTAAAGAAAGGTATGGAAAGCATTTCGCTTCGGCTCGATGATGTGGTGTTGTTTTACACAGAAAATAAAATCGTGTATGTAATAGACCGCTGGGGTAAGAAATACCTGTCTGATAAAAACCTGTCTGAACTGGAAGAGTGTCTCGATGAAAACAATTTTTTCCGGGCCAACAGGCAGTATATTATTAATATCAATTTCATCAGAAGCTTTAAGGCTTACGAAAAAGTGAAGCTGATTGTGGATCTGACTCTGCCGGAATTAAATCATTGCATTATCGTAAGCCAGGAAATGGCTCCTCAATTCAGAGAGTGGATGCATAATGCCTGATCAGGCAGTGAGCAGACTGCAGCCACGCACATCGCTGTTGTCCAGACGGCCCAGTATTTCAAACTGGCCGTTTGGATGCAGGCGTGCGGCATCATCTGTAGCAATAAAACAACAGGAGTCGATATTGGCCAGGTCAATTATATTAACCGCTCCGCTGCGTGGACGGTCTGCCACTCCACGCCAGGGAAGCAATTGCAGGGGATCTTCTTCTTCGCGCAACAGCAGTTTCATCCAGGGAGGGGTTGAAAAAAGCCCATCAGCCTTCGCATAAGCCTGCGAAAACAGCTCTGTCATGCCATATTCTGAATGAATATCTTTTAGATTAAATGCATTTTTAAGGATTGCCTGTACTTCTGCGCGCACCATTTCCTGCCGGCGCCCCTTCATACCCCCCGTTTCCAGGATGATGCTTTGCTGCAGCGGCAAAGCATGTGTGGCGGCAAAATCGAGCAGGGCAAAAGTGACCCCGATCAGCCATACCCGTTGCCCCTCCGCTTCGAGCCGGTTCAACAACCGGTGCAATTCATCAAACTCATGCAGATAAAAACCGCTGTCGGGATGTCCGCTGCGGGCAATCAGCTCATTAACCATATAAACCAGTGAAGACTGCCCCCTTTCAATATAAGAAGGCAGGAGTCCGATAATACAATAGTCTTTAACGTCACCATAAAAAAGCTCAAAACAACGCAAAAAGCTTTCTCTGTAAAGGGCAGGATCGCGAACCAGGTGCCGGCTGCTGACCATACCGGTAGTGCCGCTGCTTTCAAACTGCAATACCGGATCAAAATGGCCGGTACATACATTGTGGCTTTTAAAAAAACGGATGGGCAGAAAAGGAATCTCTTCCAGGCGCTGTACCTGGTCTGGCCGTACCCCCAACGCATCGGCAAAGCTGCGATACACAGGGTTTTGTGTATGCTGGTAACGGAATATCTCCAGTGCCAGGGCTTCAAAGCCCTCCTCTTTTACCGAAAAAATTTTATCGTTCCATTGACTTTTCATCTCGTCGGCCGGGCGTTGAAAAAAGATTATATTTGTTTTATTAATTGTGAGTTATGAAGCTAATTCCGGTCTCCTTTATAGTTGCAGTAGCCCTGCTTGTAGCTGCATGTGGCAAAGATAAGTTTGAAACCAAGCCCAGGCTCGAAATAAAAGATTATAATACCAAACAGGTAGGCCCGGGCACGACACTGCGTATCCGCCTCAACTTTTTCGACAAGGAAGGAGATCTGAACGAGGCTCCATTTACAGCAATCATCCGTCGTCAGAACCAATTACCGCTTGACCCCTCCCAGGATAAAACAGATACGCTTGTTTATACGTTGCCTGATTTCCCGAAAAAGGATAATGGTGAGATCAACTACACACTTGAGTATGGCTTCCTGAAAGAAAGCACCGTTGAAAACGATACCATCCATATCCGTTTTTCGGTTGCAGACAGAAAAGGCAACCTGAGCGATACCGTGGTAAGTGATCAGTTGGTGATACTTATGCCCTGATATCATGCGGCTGCTACGCCATTTATTTCACTTCTTTATTTACAGCAATCTCTTTATTGCCGGTTGTGCTGTGCTTATGGCCTGGCAGACCTGTCTGTTACTGCTCGATGGCACCATTCCGGCGCACCTGCTTCCTTTTATTTTTTCTGCTACTATTTGCAGCTATAGCTTTCATTGGTACCTGAGTGCCGATGCAGGCGAGGATTCGCCGCGTCTTCGCTGGTTGCGGCAATACCGTTGGCTGCATATGGTCTTATTCATCATGGGGCTTGCTGGCAGCATCTATTACGGCATTTACCTCATCGATCACTGGCTATGGCTGCTGGTTACCGCTTTTATTACCTTTCTTTATTCAGCTCCTAAAATCCCCCTACCTGTATTCAGGTGGCTGCGGCGGGTCGCACTGGGCAAAACCATTTTTCTGGCATTGGTATGGACGCACGTTACCAGTATACTGCCTCCACTTATGGCAGGAGTACACTGGCAGCCAGCCTTCACCCTCTTTGCCCTATCCCGCTTTTTTCTCATTTATCCTATCTGTATTCTCTTTGATTACCGCGATAGGGAATATGACCGCAGTATTGGCATCCGCAGCCTCATTACCTGGATGAGTGATAAAGCCATCCGGCAATTGTTTATAGTTTGTATATCACTGTTTTTTATATGGACGGGCCTGCTGGCCGTCTGTGGTTGGCCGCTTTCCACCCTACTGCTACTCGCCATTCCGGGAATTATCACTTTTTTCCTTTATTCCTATGCCAGCAAAAATTTTTCCGACACATTATATTATTTCGCCCTGGATGGACTCATGGCCCTTTCCGCGTTGTTGAGCTGGTGCTTGCATTTCTAAATATTTTCCAAAAAAATAAGGTCATGCAATAAGTGGCTTCTTTTGGACATTATGACTGTGAACAACTTTTTGTGACAGCAAAAACACTTGTAGCACAAAAATTGTTACTGGAAAAGGAATCCGTCCCGGGTATTTCATTGCTGGGTGGATCAGGACAACAGCATCAACTTACTATTCTAACAGCGCCTTATGCAAATACATTTCACTAAAGTGGTTCATTTTACCCGATTGATTAAAGCTGGTGGCCGGCTTCGTGAGTTTAACTTCCGCAAGTTGCGCCAGCTGGAGGAGGATATTTTTTCGGTAGACACGGTAGATGACCGGGGCAATCGCATCATATTTTATATGCATAAGCGCAATACTACCCACTGGACTATCATTCCTCAGCCCCTTCCCGCCTGGATTACGGACAATGAGTCCAAGCTCAGCGAGGAAATTGAGGCCGAACTGCAACAAGTGGGGGGCTAAGCCCTTAACCTTCCCGAATCAGTATCTTGCAGAAAATTGGGAAAACCTTAAATTTTCTGCATATGAAGCATTTATCCCTTATCGCCCTGCTGTTTCTGCTGGCCTGCGGTTCTTCACGTCAGGCTACGAAAGTGCAGCCTGCCAGTACCCTGGTAGTCGATGGCAAAATATGGTCATCTGCCTTTCAGCAGCGTGCAGCCGAATATAAAGCGCTTTGTATTCAGGCTTTTTACCTGGCCCGCATCCAGATAGAGCAGTTGCCTGCCGCAACAGGTAAACCGCGTGCCATTATTACCGATATCGACGAAACATTTCTCGACAATAGCCCTTATGCTGTACATCAGGCTTTTCAGGGCAAAGACTATGAAGCAGACAGCTGGCATGCCTGGACAGCCCGCGCCGAAGCCGACACACTGGCCGGAGCACTCTCATTTTTCAAGTATGCCGCCGCAAAAGGCATTGATATCTTTTACGTAACTAACAGGGATGAGGTGGAACGCGCCGGCACACTGCGCAATCTGCAGCGCTTTGGATTTCCGCAATCGACCGATGATCATTTATTGTTACGACAAACCTCGTCGAGTAAAGAAAGCCGCCGGCTGCAGATTGCCCGTACACATGATATAGTAATGCTGCTGGGTGATAACCTGGCCGACTTCAGTGACCTTTTTGATAAAAAGACAGAAGCAGAACGCAATGCGGGCGTAGATGCACTGCGCGCCAGTTTTGGCTCACGTTTTATCGTACTACCCAATGCTAATTATGGTGGCTGGGAAGATGCCATTTATCAAAATAGCCGAAACTGGACACCTGCGCAAAAAGATTCGTTGCTACGAGCCGGCCTGCGTAACTATTAAACACTGGCGGTATTCAGGAGATTGATAACTTTGAGTCATTGTATTACAACCGTTACTTTTTACATGATTCAGGCATATAATTTCCTTGCATCCTGGCAACTGTTTCCCGAAAAAGGTACCTATGAATGGGGTGACCGCCCATTAAGCGGCCTGTATAAAATCAGTGCCCCCGAAGGGCGTAAAGAATTACAGATCGAGCAAAACTGGGTAAACCTCGAACATCAGGCCTTCGGTACCAACTATACCCTGGAAGCCTCACCCGGTCTGCAGCCCTTTACACACCCTGAAATGGCCGATGAGGTACAACTGCACTTTGCAGACAGTATACGCTTCGAAGTTCATTTTTATAAAAAAGGCGAAGCATCCCTGCACGTGGTGCATGAAATAATGCCCAACGGATACCTTCGTATTCAGCAGCAGGGAAAACGGGATGATGGCAGCGATTATATCAACACTGAATATTATCACAAGCAGTTAAGCGTACTCCCTTATTCCGCCTCCGTTGCCGGAGCGGTAATACGCCCCAATGAAGAAGGCCTCATCCGCCATAAGGCACTCACCGCTATGGAAGAGCAGACCAATATGCAACTGGAGCAGATCCGCAAGCAGATCGAATTGCTGGCCCTGCAGGCACAGGAAATACAAAAACGTAAGGAGTTGTCTATGATGATCTACAATGCCCGCCTGTCCTTTAAACCTAATATTGGTCAGGTATATTATTTATACGAAAAAAAGGATGGCAGTCACCTGCTATCACTGGTATCACCCAAAGAATGGGGTACGAGCGGCCCTTTTAGTAAATTTGTTGCAGGCGTAAAACTCCTGGCCGATCACACCTGGGTAGAGATCAATTAACAGCACCGCAATTACACCAAATATAAACGATGAAAGATCTTAATTTCCCTTTACAAATCCGCAAAAGCCGTATTGCCGGTAAGGGCGCATTTACCAGTAAAGCCATTCCTGCACGACGCAAGCTGGGCAATATGGGTGGCGAAATCATTTCTTATAAAGAAGCACAGAAACGTGTGAGGCTTCAGCCCAATAATGTGCTGTTTATGGTTGAATTTGATAATGAAGATATCGCACTCGATGCCAGCGTCAACAGCAATGCGCTGCGCTATATCAATCACTCCTGCGACCCCAATACCTTTATGCGCCGTGCATACCGCAAAGTAGAGTTTTACACGCTGCGTGCGGTTCGCTCCGGAGAAGAACTTACCTGCGACTATGGCGAAACACATCATGAAGGCAAGCTACCCTGCCGCTGCGGTGCAACCAATTGCCGCGGTTTCATTTAAACACTTATCATCCTGCTTCACATCAATATCTGAGTCATGACAAAGCTTTCCGTTAATATCAATAAAATAGCTACCCTCCGCAATTCACGGGGCGGAGACAACCCTAATGTACTGCAGGCTGCCAAAGACGTGCAGGCTTTTGGCGCAGATGGTGTAACCGTGCATCCACGTCCTGATGAACGGCATATCCGCTACCAGGATGTACGTGATATAAGCGGCATCATCACCACCGAATTTAATATTGAAGGCAACTGTACAGAACAGAAATTTATCGACCTGGTACTGGAAGTTCGCCCTCAGCAGGTGACCCTGGTACCCGATGCACTGGGACAACTCACCTCAGACCATGGATGGAATACAATTACCCATGGCGATTACCTCCGCGAAATCATTCCCGTCTTTCAACGGGCAGGAATCCGTGTTTCTATCTTTGTTGATCCTGTAGTGGAAATGGTAGAAGGCGCTGCAGCTACAGGCACAGACCGTATTGAACTATATACAGAAGGTTATGCCCGAGTATATGCTGCAGGCGATCATAAAGCCGCTGTGACTCCCTATGTGGCAGCAGCCGAAAAAGCCCGCGAACTGCATCTTGGCCTTAATGCCGGACATGATCTTGACCTGCACAATCTTCACTACTTCCGCCAGCATATTCCCTGGCTCGACGAGGTAAGCATTGGCCATGCACTGATTTGCGATGCACTCTACCTCGGGCTGGAGAATACAGTACAATTGTATAAAAGGCAGTTGAAGTAAGAATACTGGTTTGAAAATTTGAGGATCTGAAGATGGCGGGAGAGAATGTGCTGATGTGCTGATATTTTTCAAAAACCTACCCCATACCTTTCACCTTTTCTCCTCTACCCTTTACCTTAAATGAGTAGTCCCGCGATGTATCGCGGGACTACTCATTTAATCCTTACTTAAAACTTATAACTTAACACTTACAACTCAATTCAGCTTGACCAGCTTTATTACTTGACGCTGATCGCCCTGTATTACTTCTGCAAAATAAGTCCCTCCTTTCCAGGATGCCCCCAACTTCAATACTCCATTGGCAGGCACCGCTTCATGACGTTCTTTTATCCGTCCGGTAATGTCTGTAATGCGTACAGTCACTGTTTCGCCAACCGTTCCTTTAATAACCAGTGTAAACTGATCGGTGCTCGGATTGGGCAATACGTCAACCTGCAATGCAGCTTTAGCATTCAGCACAGAATCGCGTGAAGGCACTACTGCCAGCGTAGCAGCTACCGGCTCTTCACTCACACCCCGGCCTGCAACATTGCTATAAGTCGCTATATAATTATTGGTACCGGTAGTAATATCAAAGAATGCATAGGTTATGCCTTTGATGGTCTCTGTGGTATAAGAAACGGCACTGCCATTACGTGTAATGGATACCAATTGTCCGGTGGCAGCATTTACAGGCAACATCCCTTTCAGGTTGCGTGCACCTGCAAGTGCAGTAGCGGGAAAGCTGAGCTGGTTATTATTCCAGGTCATGGTGCCAAAATAAGAGTTATTACGTCCATCGAGCCATGTCAGCATCTGACGGGCAGAAATAATGGGTACCTGACGCGCCTGAGCCGATGCAATGATCCGGTTTGATCCGATATGATTAGCTGTATCGGTATGCATGTTGGTTACAAATACGCCATAATATCCTTCCGGCCCCAGTGCTTTATCGAGCAGCTGATCGCAGAACCAGGGCAATGCAATACCGGATTCGTCTGTCATTTGAGTAGTAGCCTGATAAATATCCACCATGGTACCATCCAGATCAGCAAACCGCATGGGCATGCCCGATCCGGTAAACATTCCCGGGCGATTCTGCACCCAACTTCCCGGCCAGTAGTAATAGTTTACATCCATACGGATACCATTTTGCGCCTGCACTTTTGCAGCTGTAGCCCAATCGCTCCAAACCATACAGTGCGTACGATGCGTTTGTGGAGCAGAAATTCCGGGCAACTGCGAACGTAACTGCGTCAGCTGTGTGGAAATACTGCTGTTGAGCGACGTAGACGTAAAGTTCTCGCAATTGGTATTGGTATGCAGGCTCAGTTCAAATCCCTGCGCTTCGTAGGCTGTAGCCTGTGCATTGCTGATCGGCGATCCCGTATACAGATAAGACGTACCACGTACCGCTTTCCAGTCAGCCACATCTGCAGGCGTATTGGGCCCGAGTGTAAGGTATTGATCAAAACGGCCTGATGTACCACCGGTAGCATGATCATCGCCGGTCATCACAATAGCTGCTTTTAAACCGCGTGGCAGGAACCAGAAACGTGGCAATGGCTTGCGGTGCAAATTGCCCTGCAAAATGATATTGGTCAGCAGGCGTTGCTGCTCATCAGCCTGCGGTATGGCTACTTTATTAAGATTAACCCAGTCTGTAGCACTGCCGCCATAAAAGAGATCATCGGGGCGTATGGGGCCAGAAGTGCCATCGCGTTTCTGTCCGGCCCATGCAGGATTACCCTGGCGGGTATACACCACCGACCGGGGCAGGTCATAAGTGAAGGCAATAGCACGGCCTCCGTTGCTGCCTACGTCACGTTGCGTTACGGCCGGATAAGTTGTAGCGGTGGTAGCAGAGCTATATAATGTTGCCACACTTGTTGCTCCATTGAGCGTATACAGATCAGCTGTACCATGATACTGGATCGTTTGATTAACGATACCCACACCCGGTCCTGAACTGGTATTAACCAGCAGATACTGATCGGCCAGGCTTCCCGCTACTTTGGTTATACCCAGCAGCGATGAGAGTTCGGCAGAAGGTCTGAACGCAACCAGGGTTCCTCCATTATTTACCCAATTGCTGAGCTGTGTGGCCTGCGCTGAGGTGACGCTTACCTCACCGAGCACGACTACATCGGCATTGGTGAGATCTGCAGCTGTTACATCTGCTATATCTTTTGCGAGATAATAATTGAGTCCCTCTGCACGCAGCATCTCTATGGTGTATCGGCTATAAGGATTGCTGGCGGAATAAAGTACCAGTACCGGCCCACCGGGGCCATTATAGGTTATCGGCGGCGGAGGCGGATCTGCTGTGGTAAATGTCCATACAGAATCACGCAGCAAGGCATTACCGGCTACATCTTTCACACCAGTACTGCCACCCTTCACGCTTGCCGTATATACAGATGAGTAGTTTAATGCAGCTGATGGTGTAAGCACTGCCTGGTTTTGCAATACAGACAATGTGGCCGGCACCAGTTGATTGGCCGCATTACGTAATTCAAAGTTTGCACTCGTGATGCTGGCGGGACTGATTGTTTCATTGAAATTGATAGTGACGGCTGATGCAGTACTGACATTAGCGGCGCCATTACCGGGAGAGAGAGAGACTATTGATGGCGGCGTCTGATCAGGACCTGAATCGGCCGTAAACACCACATCTACCCAATAGTTGCTGGAACCGTAGTTGGAATTGGGGAATGCCGGTGTGGCTGTATAACGATACAAACCATTGGGGCCATCCTCACCATTGGCAAGCCCGCGCAGCGGACCATTCACAACAGCCGAAGTAAAGTAAGGATTGGTGACCGGGTAATCACCAGAAGAACTGTGATAAGAGACAACATAGGTCGTATTGGCATTGATAGCTACCGGCGAAGCCAGTGGCATCTGCTGCCAGCCCGAGGAGGTTTCTCCTGTAAATAAAATTTCGGCCAGTTTGGTACCGGTACTGCTCCACAGATTACCGGTGCGGGAGCCGGTTGCCCCGGCAGGTTTGTAATACCTGATGGCTGTAATGTATCCGGCCTGGGTGCTGCGGAATTTCATGCCGAGTGTCAGCGCTGTTCCATCGTTTTCAGATCCGGCAGGAACTGTGGCGGGCTGGAACACGGTATAGGAAGCACTTACCGTAGTAAACGACCATGTGTAATTTGCCGCCAGTGCATTGCCGGCAGCATCTTTCACTCCGCTGGCTCCGCCTTTGATGGTCATTGTATAAACAGTGCCGCTATTCAATACAGAAGTTGGCGTGAGTGTAATTGTCTTTGTGGTATTGTTATATGCTACAGTAGCCGCAATGAGCGTGTTGGCCGAATTACGCAATTCTACCGTGCTGCCTGAAACACTTGCTGGCGTAAGCGTTTCGCTCATAATTGCAGCAGGCGCCGTATTGAGTGCAACAGAAGTAGCATTGGCAGCAGGCGTTGTGCTGACTACTGTTGGTGCTGCCAGATCGGCTGCCGTAGTAAAACTCCAGCTGTAATCAGCAACCAGGGCATTGCCCACAGCATCCTTTACTCCACTTGCTCCACCCTTCAGTTTCGCTGTATACGTAGTGCTATAAGCAAGCGGGGCCGTTGGGGTGAGCGTCACAGTAAATGTACCGGAGTAATAATTAATCGTGAACGGTACCAGCTGACTGGCGGCATCGCGCAGTTCAATAGTTGAAGTAGTAAGACTGGCAGGAGACATGCCTTCGCTAAAGGTGGCATTCACAGATGTATTTACATTAACATCCGTAGTACCCTGTGCCGGTATGGCCTGTGTTACAGTGGGCGCTACCATATCCGCTTCGGTAGTGAAGTTCCAGTTATAATCAGCGGAAAGTGCATTGCCCGCATCGTCTTTTACACCCGATGATCCTGATTTCACTTTTACATTATATACAGCCAGGTAACCAAGGTGGGCAGAAGGAGTCAGCGTAGCTGTACGTATAACAGCATTATAACTTACTGTTGCCGGGATAAGCGTAGCAGCGTTGTCGCGCAGTTCAATACTGGTAGCATTGATACTGGCTGGCTGCATGTCTTCATTAAACACTATCTGCACCGCGGCGTTGGTACTAACAGCTGTACTGCCATTGGCCGGCAATACAGACGACACCTGCGGTGGAGTAAGATCAAGGAATGATTCCGTAGTAAAGCTCAGCGTAAAATCGCCCGCCAGGGCATTGCCAGCCAGGTCTTTTATACCGGTGCTGACCACCACAGAATAACCAACCAGGTAACTCAGGTTAGAGGCGGGAGTTATTACAATAGTCTGCTGAGCTGCATCATAAGTGATGGCAGCAGAAACAGGAAGGCCCAGCAGTCCGCGCAGGCTTACCGTTGAGCTGCTTACAGTAGCTGCATCGAGTGGCTCAGAGAAGCTGATCCGAATCGGCAATGAGACAGATACGTTGGATGAGCCCTGAGCAGGCACGGTGCTTGTCACAACCGGTGCTACAACATCGGCCAGTGTGGTAAAGCCCCAGCTATAATCGCTGGCAAGTGTATTGCCGGCCAAATCTTTCACACCTGTCGTTCCGCTTTTTACCACTATTGAATAAACAGTATTGTACTGCAGCAGCGATGAAGGTGTAAGTGTAACCGTACGGGTAGCATTGTTGTAAGTAAATGTAAATGGCACTGCTGTATTGCCCGGAGCCGTAAAGCTTACTGCATTCTGCAGACTGGCCTCATCAACCGGTTCAGAAAACACAATAGCCGGGAATATGTTACGCAGTACGTCTGTAGCCCCATTGACCGGCGTAACCGTATTAACGACAGGCGCAGTTACATCAGGTTCGGCCATGGTAGTAAATGACCAGCTGTAATCGCTGGCGAGCGTATTACCTGCCAGATCTTTCACACCGCCATTTCCACCTTTTATTACAGCAATAAAATTGCTGGAGTAAGGAAGACTTATAGCGGGTGTTATCAAGATGCGGAAAAGAGCTGCATCATATGAGACTGCAGATGAAATTATATTCCCATTTTCATCCTTTAACTCAACCGTATTATTATTAACAGTTGAAATATCGAGCGCTTCGCTTGCTATGGCAGTCGGCGCAATTGAAACCGCTACCCCGCCAGATCCTGATACAGGAGTAACAGAATTTATTTGAGGAGCCACCAAATCTGCACGGGTTGTAAAGCCCCACGTATAATCGCTTGCAGGATAATTACCGGCCATATCCTTAATGCCATTCGCACCGCCTTTAACAATAACACTGTAACGGGTTTGATATTGCAGTGAATCACTGATTCCTATAGTAATTGTATTGGTAGTGCTACTATAAGTAATGTTTACCGGTACAAGATTATTCAGTGCATCTCTTAACTCAACTGTACTGGCAGATACAGAAGAAGGCTGTAATGGCTCACTGAAGACAGCTGTCACGGTAAGACTGCGTGAAACACCTGTGGCATCCGGAACAGGACTGTACTGTGTAATCCAGGGGGGGCTTGAATCAGGAAATGTGAAAAAGGTAAGTGAATAAGGTGTTATTATGGTATTACCGGCGACATCCCTTATACCCCCGACACCTGTTTTTGCAGTTAATGTAAAGCTGCTGTTATAGGGCAGTGGCGAAGCCGATGTTATTTCTATAAGCGATTCAGTACCGGCAACATCATTTGAAGCTCCAAGGTATCTAACTACAATTGGAATTATTGTATTAGATGTTGTTTTGATTTCGAATGCGCCTGAAGTAACAGAAGCAGTATCCAGCAGCTCACTTACTCCAAGTATAATATTATAAATAGTATTGCCTGCATATTCCATCCCATCACGCTCATTCTGCCCCACAATAAAGGGAGGCACATTATCTGTAATAGTGGCAAAGCTGGCAGTAAAATCAGCAGCCAGTGCATTGCCGGCTACATCTTTCACTCCACTGGTACCACTCTTGACTGTAATGCGGTACGTAGTTGCTGTACTGAGTACTGCTGCGGGTGTTATTGTTGCGGTACGGCTGGCCGCATCATAGCTCACAGAAGACGGCACCAGCACACCGGCTGCAGTTCGAAGCTCAATAGTTGAACTGCTCACTGATGCAATATTCATAGCCTCATTAAACGTCACCGTTGCCACAGTGGCGAGAGAAACACCTGTTGCATTATTGGCAGGAACAATACTGCTTACCTGTGGTGGTGTTACATCAGAAACCGCTCCTGTACTGAACAGCACATCTACATAATAGTTGCTCGTTTCGTAGTTTGAATTGGGGAATGCCGGTGTGGCGCCATACCTGTACACGCCATTGGGGCCATCTTCACCGCTGGCCAGGCCGCGAAGCGGGCCATTTACAACGGCAGTAGTAAAGAATGGATTGGCAATGGCATAATCGCCCGATGAAGAATGATAGGATGCTACATAAGTCGTATTGGCTGCAATACTTACAGGTGTGGTAAACAACACCTGCTGCCAGCCCGAAGCAGTTTCATTGCCTGACACGGCTTCTGCCAGTTTGGTTCCGGTACTGCTCCATAAAATAGCCGTATTGGTTCCTGCTGATCCTGCACGTTTATAAAATCGGATACCGGATATGAGACCCGCCTGCGTAGCGCGGAATTTTACACCCAGCGTAAGAGCTGTACCATCATTACCAAATGTTGCAGGCACTGTAGCAGCACTAAACAGGCTCACACTGTTGGAAAGTGTAGTGAAATAAGCTATATAATCACCGGCCAGTGCATTGCCTGCTGCATCTTTCACACCGCCAGCACCGCTTTTTACAATCACGGTATATACTGTGGCATTGACCAGGCTGGCTGCAGGAGTAAGCGTAGCTGTACGTGTGGCCGCATTATAAGATATGGTAGCGTTTACCAGCGTGCTGGAAGCATCACGCAGCTCAATGCTGCCCGATGAAATGGATGCATTTGTCATGGCTTCGCTAAACACGATCGATACCGTAGTATTAACTGCCACTGAACCGGCTCCGTTTGCCGGTGTAATACTGCTGACCTGCGGAGGCACCAGATCTGCCACAGATGTAAAGGACCATACATAATCAGTAGCCAGCGCATTACCTGCCGCATCTTTTACACCCGCTGTTCCGGATTTCACGGTGGCTGTATAGCCTGTGAAATAAGCCAGCGAAGCGGAAGGCGTAAGCGTTGCCGTACGATTAGCCGCATTATAAGTTACAGTAGCCGGCACCAGCGTATTGCCCGGCCCTCTTAACTCAACTGTGCCGGTGCCGATAGAAGCGGCCAGCATATCTTCATTAAACGTTACAGTCAGCGCAGTCGTAATTGCCACTGCCCCACTTCCATTTGCCGGTGCAACGGTACTTACTACCGGTGGCACCAGGTCGGGTTCAGCTTCGGTAGTGAAGCTCCATGTATAAGCAGATGCCAGTGCATTTCCAGCAATATCAGTTGCACCACCTGCACCTCCTGCCACCCGTGCTGTATATACGGTAGAAGCAGCAAGGGGTGCGGTTGGCGTTAAAGAAGCGGTACGATTAGCCACATTGTAGGTCACGGTAGCCGGTACGAGTGCATTGGCGGCATTACGCAACTCAAAGCTTGACGTCGAAAGCGACGCCGCCGCCATTGCTTCATTAAATGTAACGGTAACAGCAGTGTTTACATTTACCGTTACGGCATTGGCAGCGGGAGATACTCCTGTAACGGTAGGTGGCACCTGGTCTGCCAGTGTGGTAAAACTCCAGGTATAATCCGCCGCCAGGGCATTGCCTGCAGCATCTTTTACTCCATTGGTACCACTCAGCACCCGTGCCGTATATACTGTCTGATAACTTAGTGCTGCAGCAGCGGTGAAAGTTGCGGTACGCGTTGCTGCATTGTACGTCACCGTTCCCGAAATAGTGTTGCTGGCAGCATCACGCAGTGTAATAGAAGCCGTACTGATGCTGGCCGCCGTCATATCTTCACTAAACAGAATATTAAGCACGGCAGATTGTGCAATGCCGGTTGCATTGGCAGCAGGCGTCACGGAAGATACCGTGGGTGGCGTATTATCTACCACATTGGTAAATACTACATCTACAAAATAGTTACTCGATCCGTAATTGGAAGTAGGGAAAGCAGGGGTGTTGGCATAAATATAAAGACCATTGGCACCATCCTCTCCATTGGCAAGTCCGCGCAAAGGTCCGTTTACCACAGCTGCCGTAAAATAAGGATTGCTGCTGCAGTAATCACCCGAACTGCTATGATACGAGACCACATAAGTGGTATTGGCTACTACCGATACGGGTGTACTGAATAGCATCTGCTGCCAGCCCGAGCTGGTTTCATTGGCAAAAACCACTTCGGCCAGTTTTGTACCGGTGCTGCTCCAGAGTGTTCCGGTATGTGTACCGGTTGCTCCTGCTCCTTTGTAATAGCGCACACCCGTTACATAACCATTCTGAGTAGCCCGGAATTTCATACCCAGTGAGACAGCCGCGCCATCATTTTCCAGTGTAATCTGTGGTACAACAGAAGGTTGAAATACACTATAGGTTCCCGCTTGCGCACCACCTGATACGGTTACATTAATATTGGTAGATGATCCCGCAGCGCCAGGCACACTCATATTTCCGCTATCATCAAATCCCCTTACACGAATATTGGCAGTACCTGATGTGGCAGGTGTCCATGAGAAACTCCAGCTGGTAGTACCGGTAGCTACCGTCCAGGTATTGCCGCCATCAACAGAAACTTCAATACCAGCCAGCACACCTCCGGCATCGGTAGCCGTACCGCTGATATTAATAGCTGTATTTGCGGTAACAGTCGCGCCATTGAGCGGAGAACTGATCACGGGTACAGGAGCCTGTACATCTGTAGAGGCGGTTGCTGCCACCAGTCCCGTCATCAGCGAGCCGGGCTGCACGCCCATATCAGCAAACAGGTTAACGGTTGCCTGCTGCATAGCAGTACTCGCTGCCGCACTTCCCCTGTCATGTATATTATCAAGCCCCCATGACCATTGTACAGTGCCTGCACCAAATACCAGCGCTCCGCTGCTATGCCGATAGAGCGACAACTTATGTGTCAGCCCACTTACAGTTGTAGACGAGAGAATAATCCGTCCGTTGGGCATTGAGGCCGGGTACTGTTCATAATTCCATTCATACCCCAGTGTGCCGGAAGGAAATGTAGTAGTCTGGTTTGCTCCCTGCGAAGCCACGCTTGTATTGCGCCAGAAACGAAGACTGCGATAAGTACCGGGCACAGTAATAGCACCGGACACATCTGACCAGCTGATTTGTCCTGTGAGCGCGTTCTCGGGTTTGCAGGCTCCGCCTGAGGGATAGGCACATCCTTCGCGCCACAAGCCTGTCCACTCGGTACTGGGGTCACATTTTGTTCCACATACATTTTCACCCAGCGTACCTTCTTTATAACATACCAGCGTGCGGTAATTATCTTCCCAGCGGGTTTTCCAGTACACTTCATTACCACTGAAAAAAGCGAGGTGTACACCGGCATTACGGGCATTTTCTACCCTGGTCCTTTCGTTTGCCGACCAGTATTCATCATGCCCTACTGAAAGAAAAATTTTATGGGTAGACGGTGTAATCGGTGTGGCATCACGTTCCATATCCACATCGGTCGTATAACTTACATTATATCCGTTTCTTTCGAGAAAACGGATCATGGGATATTCTGCATTGAAAAGCCAGTCTTCCATGGCACCGCCGCCGCCGCCGCCATCGCGGGTAATAAAGGGACGATTATAACTAACCTTGGTAGCATGACCTGCCGGATAGCTGGTAGAGCCTACATACAGACTATTGCCACCATAGGCATTATAGGCCTGCCAGGTTGCATCGGAGGTTTTAAATAAAATGGGAGAATTGGCCGCATCATCGCGTACAATAAATACAATGTGGCTTGAGCCGGTAGAGCGGGTTAAACGCGCTATATAAACGCCGGATACGGCTGTAGAAGGCACTAACCAACTGGCAGATTCGCTCCAGTTGCTGCAGTCGACAAGACCGGTAGTAGTGTTAGTATTAGGCTCAGGTTGTTTTACACCTGTGTACGCCGTTCCCAGTGTGGTGATAAGGCGGGCTCCGTTGCCTTTATAATAACCCAGTCGGTATATACGAATGGCATAGGTACCTCCGCCAGTCACACTGATTTTAAACCGTACTGTTTGCCCTTTGTTGACGCTGATATCTGTAGCAAATCCCTGAATATTGGGATCACCGGAACCGCTGATATCCCATTCTGACTTTGGATTACCCGTCAGCGCGTTTTCGGTGACAATGGGGTTCTGGGCAATTGAAAAAACATAGTTTACAAGCAGGAGAACACATGCCAGCATGTATCCTCTCCAGTTACAGGGTAAGAGACTCCGTACCATGGATTAAATCTGTGGTTTAATGGCGACTAATAAAAAGAATCAGAGGTGCTTAGGCCAGGAGTTCTTTAGAAAGGATATTAATTCTGGTTCGTCCACCAGGCTCTCTGCAGGAGTGTTTGCATAGAGTGGTAGTCGTGTAAAGATACGTATTTGTTTTAATGTCAGTTTGGAAATGTATACACAGCAGCCCTTTTTCTGTGGAAAAAGACTAAAATACCCCTATTAGGGTACAACCGTAGTTGCTTATAATCATAGATTAATAAAGAGCCGGCCGTTTTTTAAAACTGCCCGCTGTCCACATCTTTGATAAACCGGATCACTCCATTCATAAACACCTGCTGATCATCCCACATGGCCAGGTGGCTGCCATTGGGGCAATACAGATAACGGCCTTTTTGTACCTGCTTGCTTTGCGTTTCCATCGCAGCAGGATCCATAGTATCGTATTTGGCTCCGATCATTAATGTGGGAACCTTTATCTCTTTTAACCGAGCGGTGATATCCCAGTTGGCCAGGCGACCGGCAATCCCAAACTCCGAAGGGCCCTGCATGAGTGTGTAAATCGAGCCATTGGCATGTTTCAGGGCGCGGTTTACAGCGTCGGGAAACTGCGGTAAACGGCAGACATGTTTTGCATAAAAATTAGGCATCAGCAATTCCATATAACGCGGATTGGCAAAATCGCCCTTTGCTTCCAGTGCCCTGATCTCTGCGAGCACAGCCGGATCCATTTGTTTGGCGAGCACTTCATTGGCATAGCGGCCATACTGCGGACAGCTGGCCATCATGTTTGCCACCAGCAGGGCTTTCATATTTTGCTGATACCGCAGTGCATACTCCATGCCGAGTATACCACCCCAGGAATTGCCCAGAACATAAAAATTAGTAGAATCTGCACCAATAGCTTTTCTCACCTGATCTACTTCATCTGCAAACCGTTCTATTGTCCAGAGACTACTATCGGTTGGCTGATCACTATAATAGGAACCAAGCTGATCATATTCATAAAACTCAAACCCCTGCTGCGGAAAAAAACTTTCGAAACATTCCATATACTCATGCGTCATGGCCGGGCCACCATGCAGGAGGAGTATTTTGATACGTGGATTGTTGCCAAACCGTTTGGTCCATACATTGAAATTACCAACAGGAGTTTTTATCGGGATCAGCCGCACCCCTCCTGCCTGCACACCCGTATCACCATAATTGAAATATTCTGCTACACTCATAGCAGTAGCCTGATTGTTTTCTTTTTCTCTGCAGGAAAAAGTTACGAGGGCCAGAACAGCCAGCAGCAGGATAGAACGACTCATTACAAAGTATTTGGTACAGAAAAGATAGGCATTAAATAATTATCTTGCCGGCCAACAATCTGAAAAACATGAGAACGCTGGCTGCCTGTGGGATGTTGCTGCTGATCATTTTCAGCAGCTGCAGTTCCCGTCAAAAAATTGATCTGCTCATTATTAACGGTACGGTGTATACGGTAGACACTGCCTTCAGTACTACAGAAGCTGTGGCCATTCGTGATGGCAAAATTGTTGCCACCGGCTCCACCGCTGACCTTCAGCAACAATATGAAGCCCGTGAAATCGTAGACGTCAAAGGACAATTTGTATACCCCGGCTTTATCGATGCACACGCCCATTTTGTAGGTTATGGTATCGGTTTGCAAACAGCCGATCTCACAGGTACCAATAGCTGGGAGGAGATTCTGACACGCCTGCGCGAATTTGCAACAACACAGCCCAATGGCTGGCTTATTGGCCGGGGCTGGGATCAGAACGACTGGGCAGTAAAAGAATTTCCCGACAATAAACAATTAAACACACTTTTTCCCGACCGGCCCGTATTGCTTACACGGGTTGACGGTCACGCCGCCATTGCCAACCAAAAAGCGCTGGATATGGCAGGAGTAAAACCCGGCTTTAAACTTACCGGAGGCGAGGTGGAAGTAAGCAATGGTCAGCTTACCGGCATACTGGTCGACAATGCCGTAGATCTGGTCAGCACACATATCCCTGCCATGGACGCAAGCAGTTATCGCGAAGCACTTCTTGATGCACAGCGTAATTGTTTTGCCATGGGACTAACTACTATCGACGATTGCGGACTCGGCTATAAAGACGTGGAAGCTATTGACGGATTGCAGAAAAACGGTGCATTGAAAATGCGTCTTTATGTAATGCTGAGCGATGCAAAGGAAAACTTCGATTATCTCGACAAAAAGAAGATTATCAAAACAGACCGGCTGCATGTACGCTCATTTAAAGTATACGGCGACGGAGCACTGGGATCGAGAGGAGCCTGCCTGTTGCAACCTTATTCCGACAAACCCGGCCATTATGGTTTCCTGCTGAGTCAGCCCGAGCATTTTGACTCCGTAGCCAATTGGATCGCCCAGCGCGATTTTCAGATGTGCACCCATGCTATTGGCGACAGTGGCAACCGAACCATCCTGCACACCTACGGTAAATACCTGAAAGGCAAAAATGACCGTCGCTGGCGTATTGAACATGCCCAGGTTGTGTCGCCTGAAGATTTCTCACTTTTTGCCCAATGGTCTGTGATACCATCTGTACAGCCCACCCATGCCACCTCAGATATGTACTGGGCAGGCGACCGGTTGGGCGCACAACGGGTAAAAGGTGCTTATGCCTATAAGCAATTATTGCAGCAAAATGGCTGGCTTCCGCTGGGCACCGATTTCCCGGTCGAGGATATTTCTCCCTTCAAAACATTTTATGCAGCCGTAGTGCGGAAAGATGCCAAAGGATGGCCCGACAATGGGTTTCAACCCGAAAATGCACTCACCCGCGAAGAAGCGCTGCGTGGTATGACCATCTGGGCCGCCAAAGCCAACTTCGAAGAAAAAGAAAAAGGCAGTATTGAAGCAGGCAAATGGGCCGACCTGGTAATACTGGATCAGGATCTGCTGAAAGCCGATGCCGGAAAACTGCTGAACATACGCCCAACAGCCACTTTCGTAGGCGGAGAAAAAGTTTATGAAAAGAAATAAGGCCTCCGTGCCTATCAGTCTGAGGATCATAGCCTGGCGGGCCAAAGCCGCTACCAGCTTGGCTGCCCTACCAAAATGTCTTAAATTTGCACGATGATTAGTAGCGAAAACCGACCCATTCGCATTGCAATACTTGACCTCTATGAAGGCCACGCCAATCAGGGTATGCGCTGTATCAGGCAGATCATCCAGGATTGGGCACTGAAACAGGATTTGCAGGTGCAATGCAGGGAATTTGAAGTACGTCTGCGCCAGGAACTTCCCGACACCTCCTACGACATCTATATTAGTAGCGGAGGGCCCGGCGACCCACTCAGCACCCGTTTCGATGACTGGGATATTGCCTGGTGCCGCTGGCTCAATGATATGCTCCGCTGGAATAGCAATCCTTCCAACACCGACAAAAAACATATTTTCTTTATCTGCCACTCCTTCCAACTTGCCAGCCGTTATTTTAATGCCGGCCTCGTATGTAAACGCAAGTCTACCGCCTTCGGCGTATTCCCCGTTCACATGCTCGAAGCCGGACGCCAGGAAGAAGTATTCGAAGGACTGCGTGATCCGTTTTATGCCGTTGACAGCCGCGACTACCAGGTAATACAACCCAATCATGAATTACTGCGTAAAGCTGGCGGCCGCATTCTTTGTATCGAAAAAATGCGCGCACATGTACCCTATGAGCGGGCGGTAATGGGTATACGTTTCAACGATCATATGATCGGCACACAGTTTCATCCCGAAGCCGATGCCCAGGGCATGAGCATGTATCTGCGTACAGAAGAAAAAAGAAAAACCGTCATAGAAGGTCATGGTGAAGCAAAACTCAATAGCATGCTGGAGCAACTGGATGATCCGGACAAAATTTCCTGGACCTATGCCACTATACTCCCCAACTTCCTCACGCAGGCAGTAGGCCGCCATGAGATGGCAATAGTATAATTGATTACAACTGGATAAAAGATTTTAAAAGCCGGCGTTCAACCGGCTTTTTTTATACAATTCTTAAACTGACTATATTGTTTCGAGAAAATAGCACTAACCTGCCAGTCTTCCAGAAATATCCGAACCAGCACTTTTCTTCCTGACCTGGCTTTTTAGAAAAGAACAACCAGGGGCTCACCTGCGTTATCTGCGCCGTGTGCGGGAAATTTCATTCATGGATAAATACGGAAAAGTGCATCCTGTGGGTAAAAAATATTCATAGCAACTAATTCACCCGATGGTTTCTTTAAAGCCGTTATTCCGGGCCGCTTTCCATTTGGCTACAACAGCTTACTGCCGTAACTTCCCCATTACTAAAAAACATCCCTGAATGATTCCCCATATACGGCAGCAGTTTAATCAAAATTTTACACCCGAGCGATACCAGGCTTTTCTGGAAGAACTGAACAGCGCCCATCCGGGTGCTATTGAATTCAGAGTAGCCGAAACGGCTGTGTTTGTTCCGAAAATTTTTAAACACAAATTGCTGGATGCCTGTGAGAGCATCGTAGACATCATTACCGATCCTTCTTTTATCAGTAAGACCGATAAGGCTATACCTGCAAATCTGAATGTACCGGGTAATATAGGCCATAGCCAGTTTATTGCATTCGATTTTGGTATTTGTGTAAATGAAGATGGGACGTATGAACCGCAACTGATAGAAATGCAGGGATTCCCTTCGCTGTTTGCCTACGAAATATTGCTCGACGACGTATTCCGTAATCACTTCACAGTGCCCGATTCATTTGCAGCCTACCTGGGTAACCATACGAAAGAAAGCTATATTGAAGAACTGAAAAATATCATTCTGGGCAAACATGCTCCCGAGCATGTAATACTGCTGGAAATATTTCCGCATCAGCAAAAAACGAGGATTGATTTTTACTGTACGCAGGACTACATCGGTATTCAACCCGTATGTATAACAGAATTGATCAGAGAAGGAAAAAAACTGTTTTACCTCCGCAATGGAGAAAAGACTCCTGTTCACCGCATCTATAACCGGGTAATATTTGATGACCTGTTTCAGCAACCGGCAGAAGTACAGGAAAAAGGAAAAATCTTCTTCCAAGAGCTGGATGTGGAATGGGTGCCACATCCTTCCTGGTTTTACCGCATAAGCAAGTATACATTACCGTTTATCCGGCACCCTTATGTACCATCTACCTTTTTCCTTAATGAAATAACTCAATTACCTGCCGACCTGGAAAACTATGTATTAAAACCGCTTTTCTCCTTTGCCGGTCAGGGTGTGATCATTGATGTAACAGAAGAAGATGTAAAAGCCGTGAAGGACCCCGAAAACTGGATTCTGCAACGCAAAGTAAAATATGCCGACATCATTGAAACACCTGATATTCCCGCCAAGGCCGAGATTCGGATTTTTTATTTCTGGAAGGACGGCGATACGCGTCCGCATCCGGCCAATAACCTGGCCCGCCTCAGCAAAGGCAAGATGATCGGCGTTCGATACAACAAGGATAAGGAATGGGTAGGCGGCAGTCTTTGCTATTTTGAAAAAGACTAACCTGTTTTATTTTTACACCACAGCAACCGATTTTTATTTATGCCTTTACTTACCGATAATCCGGGCCGCCAACTGGCCCCGGGACTCACAGGACACTACGTACATGGCCAGCAAATGACACTGGGCGTAGTGGAGATCGAAGCCGGCAGCCAGCTCGCTGCCCATCAACATCCACATGAGCAGATCACTTATATCCTCGAAGGCGAACTGGATATGAAGATTGGCGACGAACAGGTGACACTTTCTGCCGGCATGTGTTATGTAATACCTTCCAACACACTACACGGCGCCGTAGCAAAAGTTAACTGCCGTGTGCTGGATGTTTTTGCACCGGTTCGTGAAGATTACCGCTGACCGGAAGGCAGACCGTCCAGTATCTGCTCAATAGCTGCCTTATCATCATAAGCAAGAATCTTTCCGTCGGAACCAATGAGTATATAGCTGGGGCGGCCATCTACTCCATAGTTTTTTATCATTTTTTCGTCGGCCAGCAGATTGCGGTAATTTAATTGATTTGCTTTTACGATACGTCGTACGCCGGCTTCATTTTCCGAAGTGACGCCAAACAGTTCGACGCCTGCGCTACGATATTTTTCCGCTTTCTACTTCACTTCAGGAATTGCCAGTATGCAGGCTACAGAAAAGCTATCCGGGCAAATAAGCATCCATACGCAGTACTATACATAACGCAAGAGGTCCGCATCACGGACCTCTTGCATATAATTACCATAAAATGGATGCTTAATCCTTGAAATTCTTCTTCAGCTCCATCAGCTTTGCCTGAAAAGGATTCAGTGGTTCCGGTTTACGATTGGTTGCAGGTTTACCGGCACCGGGTTTGCCGGGCTTGCGATCAGTTGCTGATTTATCAGCGGCATTATCTTTCAGCGAAAGAGAAATACGCTTACGGGCCGTATCGACTTCCAGTACGGTAGCCATTACTTTTTGTCCCAGTTTCACGGCTTCATTCGGATCGCTGATATACCGGTTGCTCAGGTGCGAGATATGCACAAGGCCATCCTGCTTTACACCTACATCTACGAAAGCGCCAAAATTGGTGATATTGGTGACAATACCCGGCACGCGCATACCCGGTTTCAGGTCGTCCATGGTGCTGATGCCTTCGGCAAAACGAAATTCTTCGATGGGCGATCGGGGATCACGTCCCGGTTTCTCGAGTTCTTTCAGGATATCCTCGATAGTAAACTGACCTACTGTTTCCGATACAAAATCTTTAGCCTTTATTTGTTTCCGTACTTCAGGATTGCTGATCAGTTCGGCAATGCTGCAATTGGCTTTGGCCGCCATTTCCTCCACTACATGATAACTTTCTGGGTGTACCGCTGAGTTGTCGAGCGGATTAGCAGCACCTGGCACGCGCAAAAAGCCTGCACACTGTTCAAAGGCTTTTGGCCCCAGCATAGATACTTTCTTCAACTCATCGCGGCTTTTAAAACCACCATTCTTTGTACGATACTCTACAATATTCTTAGCCACGGTAGCACTCAATCCCGATACATACATCAGCAGGTGTTTGCTGGCTGTATTCAAATCCACTCCTACATAGTTAACACAACTTTCCACTACCTGGTCAAGCGATTCTTTTAGCCTGTTCTGGTTCACATCATGCTGATATTGTCCCACGCCGATGCTCTTGGCATCGATCTTTACCAGCTCACTCAGCGGATCGAGCAGACGGCGTCCGATACTGATGGCTCCACGTACCGTCACATCTTCATCCGGAAATTCTTCGCGCGCCACTTCGCTGGCAGAGTAAATAGATGCGCCACTTTCGTTTACCATAAAGACCGATACCGGCTTACCAAAATCAATCCCACGCACCAGTTGTTCTGTTTCCTTGCTGGCTGTACCATTGCCATAGCCAATTGCTTCTATATCGTAGCGGGCCACCAGTTCTTTAATGGTTTGAGTAGCACCATTCCAGTCATTTTGCGGAGCATGAGGAAAAATAGTCTGATACTTGAGGAACGTACCGTGCTCATCGAGACAAACTACTTTACAACCCGTACGGAAACCCGGGTCTATCGCCATTACGCGTTTATGGCCCAGCGGTGAAGCCAGTAGCAGCTGACGCAGATTTTCTGCAAATACCCTGATCGCTTCTTCGTCTGCTCTCGTCTTGCTGGCCATGCGAAACTCCGTTTCAATTGACGACTTTAACAGGCGGCTAAATGAATCTTCGATAGCCATGGCTACCTGCTGTGCAGCCGGGCCGCTGCTTTTGATAAATTTCCGTTTCAGCTCTTCCACAGCAGCTTCTTTCTCAATGCCGATATCCATAATCAGGAAGCCCTCTTTTTCACCACGCCTGATAGCCAGAATACGGTGCGAAGGACTATCAGCCAGCTGTTCGCTGAATTCGAAATAATCGCGATACTTCTGTGCATCCGGTTCTTCTTTCTTAGAACTGAGTACACGGGAAGAAAGCACGGATTCTTCGGTAAACAGTTTGCGAACGGTGTTACGCGCTGTTTCGTTTTCGGCCACCCATTCGGCGATGATATCGCGTGCCCCCTGCAATGCTTCCGCTGTATCTTTTACCTGCTCATTCACAAACCGTGCTGCTTCGGCATCTACTTCCTGCAACTCCTGGTCAAAAAGCTGGCGGGCCAGTGGTTCCAGTCCTTTTTCGATCGCTACCGATGCTTTTGTCTTACGTTTGGGTTTATACGGCAGGTAAATATCTTCGAGCTCAGTTGCATTCAGACAATCTTCAATGCGCTTTTTGAGCTCAGGAGTCATTTTGCCTGCTTCCTCAATCGTTTTTACGATGGTCTCTTTCCGTTTTTCCAGCTCAGTAAAATATTTGAGCTGATCGATCACACTGGCAATAGCTACCTCATCGAGATTGCCGGTTGCTTCTTTCCGGTACCGGGCAATAAAGGGGATCGTCGATCCTTCTGCATGCAGATCGTGAATATTATTGATCTGCTTCATGGTAAGCGACAAAGTGCCCGCAATCTGCTGTAAATATTTTAGCTCCATAGGTTCATGTTTTGGGGGAGCAAATGTAACGGTAGCACTAAAACAAAAAAATTTGTTTTTACTGCCGGAATCTGGTAAATCAGAAATCTTTGTTTGCCGCGGGAATCCTGAAAAATGCGTTAGGATTGTCATTCAGGTTTCTGCCTGATTTCCCCTATTGAAACCCTTTATCTGCAGCCTCCCGCGTTTTCTGCGGGGAAAATTTCCCGCAGAGGGCGCAGCTATACGCAGATATAACCTTCAGGCCTCCCCCCCCCCACAATCGCTGGCAAAAATGCGGCAAGAACACTATTCAGATTTCAGCATGATTTACCTCGATTGAAATCTTTTATCTGCGGCCTTCCGCGTTTTCTGCGGGCAAAATTTCCCGCAGAGGGCGCAGCTATACGCAGATATAACCTTCCGGTCTTTCACACCCAATCGCTGGCAAAAATGCGGCAAGAACACTATTCAGATTTCAGCATGATTTACCTCGATTGAAATCTTTTATCTGCGGCCTTCCGCGTTATCTGCGGGCAAAATTTCCCGCAGAGAGCGCAGCTATACGCAGATATAACCTTCCGGTCTTTCACACCCAATTGCTGGCAAAAATGCGGCAAGAACACTATTCAGATTTTCAGCATGATTTACCTCGATTGAAATCTTTTATCTGCGGCCTTCCGCGTTTTCTGCGGGCAAAATTTCCCGCAGAGGGCGCAGCTATACGCAGATATAACCTTCCGGTCCTTCACACCCAATCGCTGGCAAAAATGCGGCAAGAACACTATTCAGATTTCGGCATGATTTACCTCGATTGAAATCTTTTATCTGCGGTCTTCCGCGTTTTCTGCGGGCAAAATTTCCCGCAGAGGGCGCAGCTATACGCAGATATAACCTTCCGGCCATTCACACCCAATCGCAGGCAAAAATGCGGCAAGAACACTATTCAGATTTCAGCATGATTTACCTCGATTGAAATCTTTTATCTGCGGCCTTCCGCGTTTTCTGCGGGCAAAATTTCCCGCAGAGGGCGCAGATATACGCAGATATAACCTTCCGGTCTTTCACACCCAATCGCTGGCAAAAATGCGGCAAGAACACTATTCAGATTTTCAGCATGATTTACCTCGATTGAAATCTTTTATCTGCGGCCTTCCGCGTTTTCTGCGGGCAAAATTTCCCGCAGAGGGCGCAGATATACGCAGATATAACCTTCCGGTCTTTCACACCCAATCGCTGGCAAAAATGCGGCAAGAACACTATTCAGATTTCAGCATGATTTACCTCGATTGAAATCTTTTATCTGCGGTCTTCCGCGTTTTCTGCGGGCAAAATTTCCCGCAGAGGGCGCAGATATACGCAGATATAACCTTCCGGTCTTTCAAACTAATACATTCCAACAAATGTTCGCATCGCCTGGCAATTCAACCTCCAGCGCCTTAGACCGATATGATTTTACCGGTGGCTTGTGAACCACACGTTCTTTAAAGGCATTTTTTACTCCTCTGCTGCATTTTTGAGTTGAGACAGCGCCGGGTAAGGATTGCGAACAATGATCTTTTTCCCTTCCAGTTGCACTTCTTTGCTACTAATCTCTACCTGGCCGCCCTGGCGTGCTCCGGTCTCTACTGCCAGCAGACGAAAACGGCCGGCACTTTCTTCCTGCAACACATATTCTGTATTGCCATACCTTACAACAGCCTCATCGGGTACTACCAGCGCATTTACATTATTGACCATAATGCGTGCATTCAGAAACATGCCGGGCAACAGGCGATCTGGTTGCTTTTCAAAATGACAGTGTACCAGTGCGCTGCGATCGGCATCCACATTGCGGGTTACCAGCAGCACTTCACACTCATACTCATTATCCGGTTCATCCACAAAAGTGACCATTACTTTCTGATGTGGCTTTACGCGGGCAATATCTTTTTCAAAAACCGTGAGTGCCGCATGCATATCATCGGGATTGATGAGTTCAAAAAGTACATCGGCCGGATTCACGTATTTGCCAATATTCACATTTACTTTCGATACAAATCCGTTGATGGGCGAGTAAACAGGTACGCTTCGTGAAATGTTGTTTTCGGTAAGCTTATCCGGATTCATGCCAATCAGCCGTAGTTTTTCGCCCAGACCTTTTACCAGCACTTTTTGTGCAGTATGATCTGCCTGTGCCTGCTGGTATACCTTATCGGCATTCACTTTGTTTTCGTTGAGCATCTTTTGCCGGGCCAGGTCCTGCTCGAGGTAAACCAGTCTTGCCTGCGCCATCAGGTAGTCCTGTTGCAGCTGCACCAGTGCAGGGTCTTCCATAATGGCAATTACTTCGCCCCGATTTACATGCATACCTGGCAGCAGTTTAGACGTCTTAAGATATCCACCCAGGGGAAAACTGACAGATACGATATTTTGCGGCGGCACATCCACCATACCATTCACCTTCAGTTCTGCATTGATTGTTTTCTTCTCTACAACACCGGTTTCAATACCGGCAGTAGCAAGCTGTGCGGAAGTCAGCTGCACAACGTCTGCCTGTATTTCTTCTTTTGCAGGTTCTTTTTTGGGTGCTGATCCGCAGGCCAGCAAAACCGTGGTGAGTATGCTAAAAATGATCGTTTTCATTGTTTTTCTTTTCCTGTTAAGTATTCAATTTCTACCAGGGCATCGTTATACCCTTTCAATGCATCAGCATAGCCGAGCTGGATAGTGGCTGCATTATTCATGAGTAATACCCACTCCATGTAGCTGATTTCTCCTTTTTCAAAAGCCAGCCGGGCATGCTGTACCATTGCTGTAGCCTGCTGTCGGCCGCTGCTTTCGTAGTACTGCAGTTCCTGCTGTCTTTTACGGAAGGTTTCTTTCAGCTGCTGAAGGTTAATGCGTAACTGCTCTTCGGTGGCTGCTGTGTTCAGTTTGGTCACTTCTTCATTTACCTGACCAGCACGTATACGCGCTTTTGTCACTTTATTAAAAAGGGGTATCCCTACACCCAGGCTCACTATGCTGAACCGGTGGCCGGCCCCATAATACGTTTGTGATATCCCATCTGTACTCTGATAACCAACAATGCTCTGATTGCTATAACCAAGCGTAAAGTCGGGAGACAGGCGAGACCGCTCCATACGGGTTTGTGCACGGGCCTGTTCTTCCTGCGACCGGCTGTACTGCAATTGCGGATGCGCCGCAGATGTACTGTCGGCCAGCAATACAGCGGTGGCGGGCATCCTTGGATCTGTATATGCCGGCAACAGCCATTCTTCTGTATGCAGCAGCCATTGCAATTGCTGCTGAGCCATACGCAGATCGCTTTCCAACTGCTGCTGTTGCAATTTGATCTGCTGCAAAGTAGCATCGGCTGTTGTCTTCTCCAGCACATTGCTTTCGCCGGCCTGCAGGCGAAGTGTGGCCGATTGCTGAAAACGACTGTATACCGTATCCAGTCCGTGCAATATTTCTTTTCTTTCCTGCAAATCCACCAGTTGATTGAAGGTCTGCGACACATAACGCATCAGCTCCGCTTCCTTCCATTTCACAAAATCCTGTTGCGCACGTGCATGTACTTCGTATAACTCACGCTGGCGTTTATATACAATCGGCAGACTGAATGACTGATTAATATAAAAACGGGTGTCGCTTTGTGCACTGTTGATATTGCCATATTCGCCGCCAATTATTGTTCTGCCAGGATCGAAAGACGCAGTCTGCAATTGTTTCCAGTAATCAGCCTGTCTGCGCTGCACCTGCAGCGACTGGTTGGATTTTATCGCCTGCTCCTTCATTTGCTCCAGTGTAAGTACCTGCTGCGCCTGAGACATACTTGCTGCAGACAGCAACAGTAGCAGCATCGCTGTTTTGGGTACATGGCCTTTACGCAAGCGTCTCTTCTCGAGCCACTGGTACAAAATAGGTAATACAACCAGGGTAAGCAGCGTTGCTGTCACCAGGCCGCCGATCACCACCGTTGCCAGGGGACGCTGCACCTCGGCACCGGGACCATGACTAAGTGCCATGGGCAGAAATCCCAAAGAAGCTACAGCTGCCGTCATCAGCACAGGACGTAGCCTTACACGTGTTCCCTGCATAATAATGTATTTAATATCATCCGGATGCTCCTGTTTAAGCCGGTTAAATTCGGTAATAAGTACAATGCCATTTAATACCGCCACGCCAAAGAGCGCAATAAATCCCACACCTGCCGAAATACTAAAAGGCATGCCGCGTATCCATAACGCCAGTACACCTCCGATAGCAGAGAGGGGTATAGCAGTAAAAATGAGTGCTCCGTAGCGAAGTGAGCCAAAGGCGAAATAAAGCAGCAGGAATATCATGAGTAAGGCGGCAGGTACAGCTATGGATAAACGCTGCCGGGCTTCCACCAGGTTTTCAAACTGTCCGCCATATTTCACATAATATCCTGCAGAGAGTTTCAACTGATTGCCGGCCTTTTCCTGCAATTCATTTACGACCGATTCCACATCGCGGCCGCGCACATTGAAACCTACAATGATTCTTCGTTTGGCATCTTCGCGTTGTATCTGATTGGGGCCTTCTTTTATTTCTACATTGGCTACCTGATACAGCGGTACCTGCAAGCCTGCTGGTGTGGGAATCAGCAATTGCTGTACATCAGACAGATCACGTCTTCCTTCATCGCGGAGGCGAACGGTGAGATCATAACGGCGTTCGTTTTCGTAGATGGTACCGGCCACATCGCCCGCAAAAGCAGCCCTTATGACCTGGTTCACATCCGCCACACTCATCTGGTAATGCGCCATAGCATCTCTGTTATATTTTACGATGATCTGTGGCAGCCCCGTCACTACTTCCACATAGAGATCGGTAGCTCCGCTGACTGTTTTTATGAGCGATCCAAGCCGGTGTGCATAACCCGAAAGGCTATCCAGATTTTCGCCAAAAATCTTACATACCACATCCTGACGGGCACCGCTGATAAGTTCGTTAAACCGCATCTGCACCGGAAACTGAAAACCACTTGTCATTCCCGGCACTTCTTCCAGCGCTTTACTCATTTTATCTGCCAGCTCATCAAAGCCTGATGCCGATGTCCATTCGCTGATCGGTTTCAGTGAAATAATAATATCTGTCATCTCAAGCGGCATAGGATCGGTGGGGATTTCGCTGGCACCAACACGTGTCACTACTTTTTCTATTTCAGGAAATTTCTCTTCCAGAATACGTACAGCTTTCTGTGTGGTATTGATAGTCTCCGTGAGTGAACTACCTGTCAGCAAGCGGGCATCTACTGCAAAATCGCCTTCCTGCAATTCCGGAATAAACTCTCCGCCCAGGCGGCCAATAAGAAATACGGCTCCGGCAAAAAGTATGAGGGCCGCGCCAACCACCCATTTCGGAAAAGCAAGCGCTTTTTCGAGCAGCGGTTTATACCAGCGCTGCAATTTTTCCATGAAACGATCCGAAAAGGTTGGTTTATGCTGCAGCTTTTTGCTGAGTACAAGTGCCGACATCATTGGCACGTAGGTCAGCGAAAGAATAAATGCGCCGATAAGTGCAAAGGAAACTGTTTGAGCCATGGGCCGGAACATTTTTCCTTCAATACCGGTGAGTGTAAGTATGGGTAAATAAACGATCAGTATGATCACCTGGCCAAACACGGCAGAGTTCATCATTTTGCCTGCCGAGCTCTGTACCTCTGTATCCAGTTGCCGCTGATCTATACGTGAAATGCCACCCAGTGCTTTGGAATGAGAAAGCCTGTGCAGTACAGCTTCTACAATGATGACGGCGCCATCTACAATCAATCCAAAATCGAGCGCACCCAGGCTCATGAGATTACCCGATACGCCAAACATATTCATTCCAATGATAGCAAATAGCATGGCCAGTGGTATGACCGATGCCACAATCAGGCCGGCACGCAGATTACCCAGAAAGAGCACCAATACAAAAATGACGATGAGTGCACCTTCGAGCAGATTCTTTTTCACCGTACCAATTGCGTTATCGACCATCTTGGTACGATCATAAAAAGTATCCAGCACCACCCCTTCGGGCAGAGTAGTTTTTATCTGTTCAATCCTTTTTTTCACCTCATCTACGACCTGTGAGGCGTTGGCTCCTTTAAGCATCAGTACCACAGCGCCGGCTACTTCGCCTTTATCACTATACGTCATAGCGCCATAGCGTATGGCATGACCAATACGTACATCGGCCACATCTTTTATGAATACCGGTATACCCGCAGAAGTATGACGAACAAATATCTTTTCAATATCCTGCAGTGTGCCGGCCAGTCCTTCGGTGCGTATAAAAAGAGCAGCGGGTCCTTTTTCAATGTATGCGCCGCCGGAATTCTGATTGTTTTTTTCCAGGGCAGTAAACACATCGCTGAGTGTTACATTCATGGCCTTGAGCCGCTCCGGCACTACGGCTACTTCATACTGCTTGAGGTAACCGCCAAAGCTGCTTACATCGGCTACACCGGGCGTACCCAGCAACTGCCGGCGAACCACCCAGTCCTGAATAGACCGCAGTTCGGTTAGGTCATATTTATGTTCATATCCTTTTTGTGGACGTAATACGTACTGGTAGATTTCGCCCAGGCCTGTGGTGGCAGGAGCCAGTTCAGGCCTGCCCGCAGTAACAGGAATTTGTTCACGCACTGCATTGAGGCGTTCAGCCACCTGCTGGCGTGCCCAGTAAATATCAGTTTCGTCATTAAATACCACCGTCACCACAGAGAGTCCGAAACGGGAGATGGAACGCATTTCCTTTAATCCCGGAATATTGGCATTGGCCTGTTCGATCGGGAACGTAACCAGCCTTTCTACTTCGGGTGCTGCTAAAGTGGGCGATACCGTAATCACCTGCACCTGATTGCTGGTGATATCGGGCAATGCGTCGATAGGTAGTTTTCTCAGGTCCAGCACACCCCAAATAAGCAGCGCGAGTGTGCCAATACCAATGATCAGCTTATTCCTTACGGAAAAGCGAATAATTGCATTTAACATGTAAAATTAATTTGTGCCTTAATGAGAAATGGGGTTCATATAGTCTCAGGCACGCCGGGGAGGCTGGAATATTTCGTAGGGAGCCCGTATGGGTTTATTGAATACGTAATGATCGGAAAACTCAGTAGTGGCCTGGTCAGGCTCGCCTATTTCAATCTGGGTTTGCGGACATTCGCAGGCGTAGTTAACCGCGACCATGCAAAATGCGGCATCACGAAAAGGAAGCTGCTTATCGCGCTGAAAATCGTCATCGACGATAATCGGTCCTACATAATGAATCTTAATAAACGTCCAGAAGCTGATATTGGCGTCGAGTTGACGATGTTCTTTAAAATGAGACAGCAGCACAGGCGCCTTCAGCAGGTTGTCGAAGCCTGCAAAGGTGAACATGTAGATCGAGATAAGAAATATGCCGCTGATGCGCTTCACCGGTTAAAGGTACTAAAGCGCCGGATTATTCCACATTAAAAATTGTTCTCACGGCTTAATCTGCCAGCGGAGCCCTGCAAAAACCCTTAATCCCTGGTTAGGAGCATATACATACGACGGATCGAAACTGAGCGCATAGGGATTGCCGGGTGTCGCCATCACCTGTCCTGCACCATCGTATTGTACCTGCTTATCAAACGGATCGTGCGAGCGTGCAATAAGAAAAGCTGTGCTGCGTGCCGGGGTCCAGTTAAGCAGGTTTTTTACCCCGGCAAACAGTTCTACGCCGGTAACCACTCTTTTGGATAGTTGAATATTCTGAATACTCCATACCGGCGAGTTGGCAGCGCGGGGATCCAGTGGGGATAAAAGCGGCAGGCGCATGGGGCCATATATATTCCCTGTATAATCCACGGTAAGACCAGCTGCAGGAAAGCTATAACCCAAGGTCCAGGTACCACTCCAGTTTTCTGTAAGAACCGGCCGCTGATGTTCCCATCCCCCCTGCTGCAGCCGGCTGTGTTTCATGACCCGCTGCATGGTAGCTCCTGCCATTCCTTTAAACCGGTGCCCGATGCTGAGTTCCATGTTTAATGTTGCTCCCTTACTGCTGGCATAGCCATTGATATTCTGGTAAATAATTTTTTGCGGGTCGGTATCATAATCGGCCAGTATCTGATTGGTAAAATGCGAATACCAGGCCGATGCATCTATCTGAAAAACGGCCCGGTTCAATTGCCAGCTGCGCGTATAGTTAAGATTGACATTATAGCTTTGCTCCGGCTTAAGCTCTTCGCGGATCTCAACCGCTCTTGCCCCCGTAAGCGCTGCATGATCTTCCGTAAAAAGACTTACGACTCTAAAGCCCGTTCCTGCATTTACACGCAACACTTCTCGCGGTGCCAGTTGCCATTTCCATGCAATACGAGGGGTGGTGATGAGGCCATGCGCAGGATGATGATCGATCCTTACACCGGTGAGTAACCGGTGGGCTGCATTGATCTTCCATTCATCCTGTACAAAAAGACCGGGCAGCCAGTAGCGCTCCGGCCGGTTATGCCCGCTGGCTGTATCGATCGTAGCCGTGGAATTATCGTCGTACCAGTTGTAACGCAAGGCTGCACCAGCCAGCAAACTGTGCGACCTCCCCAGATTGCGGTCCCATACAAGCTGGGCAAATCCAATTCGTTGTTCGCCTTTATAAGGAACGATGCCGTAAAATGAATTCTGGTTATGGTGTGTGGCAGAAAAAGACAGATTTACCGATTCCTTCAGCGGCAACTGATACTGACCTATCAGTTCCCAGCGATTGGTATAAATACTTTCGCCATAAATACTGTCGCCTCCCCTGAATTGTTTTGACCAGTTATTTTCTCCGCCCCAGCGGTCTTCATAAAAATAACGGGCAGCCAGCGAAGCCTTGCGTCCTTCTTTTCGTTGCCAGCTCAGTTTCTGAAATACGGAAATGCGGTGCTGCAATGCCACATCGGTAAACCCGTCGTTGTTTTTGTCGATTCGCCGGCCATAGTGATAGTAATCGAGGCCAAGCAAATAACTTGTTTTCCTGCCGGGTTTGAGCTTAATACCTACATCGAGGTTTTTTTCCTGCCAGCTGGTCATCATGAAGTTGCCACTCAGCAACGGAGCTTTTTCAGGAGATTTGGTAATAATATTGATCAGTCCGCCAATAGCTTCTGCGCCATACAATCCGGAGGCAGGACCTTTTACAATTTCGACCCGGTCGATGAGTTGGGTGGGTATACCGAAAAGCCCATAGACAGATGCCAGGCTGCTTACGATGGGCATACCGTCAATGGTGATCATGGTATAAGGCCCCTCCAGTCCATTAATATGAATATCACCTGTATTACAAACGCTGCAATTGAGTTGCGGGCGCACACCGTTTACCTGCTGCAGCGACTCAAAAATGCTGGGCGCTGGGTTTTTCTTAAAAAACTGCGGCGTATATACTTCTACCGGCACGGGGCTTTCCAGTTTGCTCATAGGGCGAAGGGTGCCGCTTACGACAACAGCATCTATCTCGCGCTGCACAGGCTGCAGCAATAATGTAGCCGGCATAACGCCACTTACAGACCACAGCTGTGTATGATATCCCACGGCACTGATACGGATCGAATCATCTGCCGGCGATAATTCCAGCCGGAAACGGCCATCGCGGCCGGTGAGCGTCTGCTTACTGCCATCCTTGCTGGTTACCTGTGCACCACCCAGCGGCTCACCATTGCCTGCATCTGCTACCCGCGATTGCACGTGGCTTTGAGCGGTTGCACACTGTATACCTGCCGACAGCAGAAGAAGTAAAAAGATTCTCATGATTATGTTTATCTAAATAATATTTTAGACAAGCCTAAAATTATATTTAGTCAAATATAATACTATTTATAAAAGACCCTTGCCCTCCACCGGCTTTTTTTTTGAAGGGAGCCAGTGACCAGCAGTTATCTCAATCCGGTTAAGTTGATTGGTGACCGTCCGCGACAGGATGATCAGCAAATATTTAAAGGTATCTAATGGATTTGCCGTACAGGTGCTCTCTGGAAAGATATGCCCAGGCGTTATCCTGCTTATTAAACCTGCACTCGCCGGTTCCGTAAGTGGGTGAGGCAAGTCATTGGGAAAATATCTTGCTGCACCAGCTTAGGATCTGAAGGGAAGAAGTGAGACCGATCTACCGAAATAGACCCGGACGGTAGCTCTTCAGCCGCTAAAAAGGGCGTTGAAGTCGGAAAGACAAAACAGTGCAAGGGTTCCAAGATCATGGCAATAGCAGACCGAAATGGTCTTCATGTCCTCGTTTGTACACATAAAGCAAACACGCACGAGATTTAGCTTATTGTAAAAAGCAATCGGGCCAATTTGTCTGAATAAGCATTAAACGGATCATAGCCGAACACGCCTATGATAGCAACAAAGCTGATAAAAAAACTTCGAAAACAATAAGCAGAACCGATTGCGTCACATCGTTCTAATAGAAAATCATAACTAACAAAAGACGGCCATCCCTTACGCAGTTATCATAACCGATAGTATACAGGAGATATTTTTTAAAGAAGTAAATCAGTCTTTGGATTGCCATCGCTATGAAACTAAAAATAACGATAAAAAAGAAGGTAAAGAGTTTTCTTCTGAACGTTTGTCGTTGATTACACTACCTGATATAGCCTTCCGAATTAAACGGTAACGACAATTATTTAAAAAGTCACCACAAACTGTTTAATAATACTACTAGGTCACTGGCGGATGAATTCGAATTTGCTGACTGGCAACTATTTTCCGATACAAGTTGCTTTCTTCGTTTTAGCGATGGGACGGTCTATACCTGCATGTCGTTCTGTGGTACGAGAGTTTTAACTTTTTTTGTAGGCGAGACGATGTATTTTAGTTACTAAATCTTTCCAATATGAAAATAATTTTACCTATAGTCCTGTTATTTCTTTTTACAACTACCAAAGCGCAAATTCTAAAAGGTAGTTGGATGGCGGGTGGCAGTGCGGCTTTTACTTCTACCACTCTACCGTCTGCTGATCAAAAGACAATGTCAGTAAAACTCTCGGGCAATGCGGGGTATTTCCTAGTAAATAAACTGGCAATAGGCCTGTCTCCAGAGTTTGAGTTTACATCTTTTAGAGAAAGAGATAATCCCCGTCAACAAGGTACTGTGGCGGCAGTAGGACCGTTTATTCGCTATTACGTTTTACAAGCTGCTGCGAAAACGAATATTTTTATTGAAAGCACTTATGCGTTTGGTGTACAAAAAATCGGCAGTATCGACCGCTATACTACAGGCACACTGGCCTTTTCAACTGGGTCGGCCGTATTCTTAACCCCATCGGTGGCGTTACAATTTATTGTCGGTTATCAGGTAAGAAAAACAGAAAGGAATTTATATCCGACTATGCGGAATATCAATGCTGGTATTGGGTTTCAGATTCATTTCTGAGTCAGTCTGGCCGTTTTAGTAATACATGTGAATAGCTGCATAGGGATGGTAGCGGATATTTCAATAAAAGTTTTGTTTTTAGTTTTTCCAGATTGCGAATTATAGGTATCCTTTCATAATAACTATATCCAAAATAGCCGGTATATGATATTACTTCAAAATCGAGACCTTCAAAGCGAAGCAGGTTTTTTTGTGTAGGCCCCAGGCACCATTTATAGTGAGCTTTAAATTTTCCATGTTTTTCATGTTTACGAAAAGGCTGAACAAAGAGTAGATTTTTTTTGCTTACGGATTCCGGTAATATGTTATTAAGGAAAGTAGGTAGCTTTCGAAGTTTTATCTATCTTATCATTATCATACATTGGTAATATGGCTGGGTGAGAATACTATCTTCGCGACTTCAGTTTCGCTAATCAACTCGTTCTCCGCTGATGAATAAAGACTGGAAACAAAATAAATAACAGCTTTAGTATCTTTAATCGTCAGTTGTATCAGGAAGATGGGACACCGGACATCGCCACTTGGTTTGCCTCTATCGTCAATTTAGTTAATCAGGCTAGAGGTAGCTTGTTTTTATTCGGGCCTCTGATGGGGACCACTAGGGGTTAAGCGATTCTCAGGAACTTCGTTTATTTTTGATACAGCCTCTTATAATAAATAGGATTCAGCCTAGTGTGCCTTCTTTTTCTTTAAGGCATTCAGAAAAGTACGCTCTACCGTCACCAGCCAGCTATTGCGCGCCATCCGCTGCATTCTTGCATCCAGTTGCATACGATAACCGAAGTTTACCTTGGTATTGCTGTTGAATATGAGCTGAACTGCAGGCGCCAGGTCTACATACCAGGCTTTGCGGTCGAGCGACTGCTGAGCCAGCATTTCTGCATACAGGTTGAGGTTGGTTTGCTTATAACTTTTGTAGGTGACCGGCAACACCAGGTAGCCGGCAGACAGTGAATAGTTCATAACCTGATAGATACGCGAAGGCTGGTACAGTACTTTATCTGTACGCGATGCGTGTAATACCTGCGTATGACTCACAGAAGCAGATACCGCCAGCTTATGCCAGAGTTGCGTAGCAATTAACCCTAATTGTACCCCGTCTTTATCGCCCTGCAACGACACTTCATCGAAATGAAAAGGGCTGCGCGTATAGGCTACTTCCCCAAATACCGCCATCCGGAAATGAGAATGCAGATTGTCGTGCGATAAGAACCGGTACTTGCCATAGAGAAATACAGACTCCCAGCGTGTATTGCTGGTATGCATATCGGCAATAGTTGCACCTGCGGCTATCATCCAGTTCTTATTCAGTCCCAGCATGACCGATGGCTGATACCGCTGCATAGAACGGTAATAAGGCCGCTGTTTACTGATACCATTTACACTGATTCTGGTACTCAGCGAGCGTGCGGGAATGTTTGAAGCAGGCTCGGTATATACATACAATTCCTGCCCATAGGCTATACCTGTTGTAAGCAGGCTTATGAGAAATAATATTTTTTTCATGGTAAAAGCATCATTCCTGCAACAGCCGGGCTACGGCTTCGTCCAGTGCCTTCCCTTCGAGATCAATGGCCACCACATCTCCTTTTTTATTAATCAGAAAAGTAGTGGGCAATACAGAAACATTCCAGTCAAGAATGGTCTTACCCATATTACCGGCTGCATCATTGACCTGCAGCCAGGTGATCCTGTCTTTTGTTATAGCTTTTTTCCAGGCGCTCTTTTCCTCATCGACCGATACACTGAAAATTTCAAACCCTTTTGGTTTGTATTTGGCATACAGTTTTGCGAGGTGTTTGTTGGCAGCGCGGCAGGGCATACACCAACTGGCCCAGAAATCAAGCAACACCACTTTACCTTTTAATGAAGCCAGGCTGATGGAGTCACCATTCACGGCAGGCAGCCGGATCTGCAGGCGGGGGTCGGAAATGTTAGCCGTTTCCTGGGCCTGCACATTATACAGGAGCAGGCTTAGGCCTATTGCAGCAATGATTTTATTTAAACGCATTTATATTAATTAATAATGAAGAGGTGTACAGACGCACACCTCTTCATTTACAAAAACCGTCAGATGGTCACATGATAAACCCGGGCTTCGGCAGTAATACCCTGACCTGCACAGCAAGACGCTGCTTTGCCAGATACCACACAGGCCATCTTATGTCCATTGGTTATTTTCTTAAACTGTTTGGCTGTGATAAACCCTTTATCCAGTACTGTAATGGTCTGCTCGCCTTCCAGCACCTGATTTTTTACATCAAGAAAGTGGAAAGCCTCTTTTCCGATCATCACATGGGCGTCATCGCCCAGTTTTACAGCATTGAACCTGCCGGTGAGCTTCAGGCTGCCTACGGAAAAACCGGCATCTTCCACTGCTTTCCGGATACCATCGATATTTACATCCTGACCGGATTTAAATACAATGGCAAAGGAAGACGTGCGTATCTCCGATTTTACAGATTCCACATAAGGCAATTCCAGCAATGCCTTATTGATTGCATTGCTGCACATGGCACAGGTAAGACCTGTAGCCTGCAACTGGGCTGTTTTAAAATCCTGTGCACGTGTAACCAGGCTGCCCACGGTTATCAGAACCAGCAACAAAACTCTTTTCATCATTACTAAATTTACTGATTAATGAGCATCATTGCAACAGCTCTTTACGTCTGCCCTGGCTATGCTTCCTTTTTCATCTTTACAGCAGGAAGCCTTATCTGCCTTGGCTGCATCTGCCTTACCGGCACTGCAGCAACCTTTTTCTTTGCAGGCAGCAGCATCTTTACAGCATCCTTTTTCCTTGCAGTCAGCCATGTCCTTACATTTGCCGTCTTTCATATCACAACCGGCGGCACAGCATGATTTTGCTTCTGTGGCAGCGGCAGCACGGTCATATTTGCAGCAGGCGTGCAGCTTATCATAAGCCGCATCGGTAGCTTTCACATCGCGGGTGTCATAGCCTACGGCAGCAACGGCGTTCTGTATTTTGGCCAGATCGGTAGTACCGCTTTTGTAGGTCACTTTAAGCTGTTTGGCATCCTTATCCCAGTCGGCACTGGTGGCTCCTGCGCCTTTTGCTGCCTTTTCAATAGATGATTTGCACATACCGCAGTTGCCTGATACAGCTACCGTTTCAGTGGTTTTTTTTTGCGCCATGGCGCTCATGCTGATGGTAACAGAAAGAAGAGCTATAGAGAAAAAACGAATCGTTTTCATATAATTTTTTATTTAGAATAAACAGATCGGGAATAAAATCACTATCCGCAGGTTTCAGCGCTGCCTGGGCATGCGGATGCGAAGCTTCACGAAGAAGCGGTTAAGCAGCGTTGTATTTATTCTAAATCCGGAAAACGCGGTTTTGCAAATACGTATCCTGTCCGGAAAGTAAAGGCGGGGAATGATTATACCAGTGAGAATTAACTGGTGTATTAAAAAAATCTGCACAGAGATAAACAGAAAGTTCTGCAACAGGTGCAGACAGCTGTGTGAGCGAAAAACCGATTTGATAAGCAGCCTGCTGGTCATCGTCCAGCTTATAAACCTTCACTTCATCGTGACAGCAGCCATGCGATTTGCTGATATGCATACCGCATTTGCCGCATTGCTTGCTTTCTGCCGCATAAAACTGCGTTGAAGCCAGCCGGTTCATACAGTAATGATAATTGACCACCACACCGGTAGTAACCAGCAGGTATAAAACGGTCAATATGCCAACAGCTATTTTTCTCAAGATGAAAACAAAGATAAAGCTCGGTTGTAATACCTGCAATGATCTTTATCAATCTTAACATTTTCACCTGCGCACAGCACTGACAATCAATTGACAAAGCTCCAGTAGATGCCAAAACGCATCACCAGGCCGGGATAGGGATAGCCGGCAGATTCGATGATATTATTGGTAAACCCAAAGCCATTTTTCGTATTGGCCGTATTCAGGTTTTCTGCGCGGAAATAAAATTTAAACGATCTGATCCGGAAATGTACATAACCGGTGATATGAGGTACCTGGTTGCGGATAGTGGTAGTATCCTGGTACTGAAAGCGGCCAAGTACAGGTGAATAGGCATCTCCTTTATAAGGCGTATGATACCTTACTTCTGCACCAAAGGCAATATTAAGATTGGGGAAGCCCAGTTTACCCTCATACCCAATCCTGTTGCGGGTAAACACAGCCGGCAGGTTTACCGGGGCATTGCCAATCACCTGCTGCAGATATACATCGGCATGCCATTTCCAGTTGCGGCCCAGACTGATGGTCTTCTGTATGGCGATCTGCAGCGTATTGAATACGGTACCTTCCTGAGCCAGCTCGTACCAGTTTTTGAGATAGGTATAATTGGTAAGCAGATAATAATGGCCGGAAAGCTTTAATTGCAATGCAGGCTGATAGAGCGCTGCAGAAAGATGCAGGATATTTTCTTTTTTCAGGTCGAGGGCTGTAGCTCCAAGATAAAAACTGCTGCGATTATCGAAGACAAAAGAAGGGCGCCGGTTGGTATTCTCAAAACCGAGCTTTACATACCCGCGGCGTTTGCCCACATACCGCTGCAGACTGGCAATAGCCGAATAGTCACCGGCATTGAGACCGGCAAAATAAAGTTTGCCATTGGCCTCTATATCCCATTTCTGATTACGGGTGCGGTTGCGGTATTCGGCATGCCCGTAGATATTGTAAAAGTTGAAGGTTCCCTTCAGGTTTTGTAACTGAAGATTCTGGTAAGCCGCTCCTACCCGGAAGAACTGCTGCAGATTCTTTTCATCGGGGTACTGATAAATCGAAAAATCATTGAGTATTTCCCGCCATTTATCCTGTACCAGTACGGTATCGATTGGTAAGGAGAACGTAAGCCCATAATGATCTTTATAATAGGTTGAATCGCCTACATAGTCACGGAAATTGTATTTGTGCTGGGCAAGCTGGAAAGTATGCTCAAAACGGAGCCGGGGAAAAAACAGTGGCACCACACTGGAGTCGGTTACCAGTGAATCTTTGCGGCCCAGGTCATACTGCTGGCGGAGCAGCACGGTAAAATCGCTGTACCGGTTGCCAGTACCCACATCGGTCGAAAAGAAATTGGAACCATATACAGGGTCGCCGCCCAGCTTGGTATTGATATTGAACCGGTCCTTATATACCGGATCGTTGAGAAAATCAGCCGTATCCAGTATACCCCCATTCTCTCCTACCTGCAGCTTATTGCCCTGCAGTATGAGGTAGGCGTTGTATCGCTTCTTTACCGACTGATACCAGGAGGTGAGCAGGTAATTGTTATGATTCGATTTCTGGTTTTTAAAAAAACCGGGTGAGTTGATCAGGCGGTACTGAAACAGGAAATTCCAGTTTGGTTTAATGTTTTGCGTGTGTACGATCTCAATGATCTGTTCGGCTCTTGAAGCGATCTGGTAATTGAGTTCGGAATAAGGCCTGGTGGTATTAAAGAAACGGGCTTTATCGGTTGTCCACTTATAAATATCAAATGCATGAAAGCCCGGATCCCAGCCAGACTGCATCAATGGATCAAACAAAAGAGAACGGGCAGCGGTACCATTATTGCCTAACCATATATAGGTAGCTGGTAAGGGAAAGCGCAGCGAGTAATCGTTGATCGACGAATCGAGGAGATAATTGCGCGTAGAGTCAAGATACCTGAAACGGATGGTAATAGAATCTTCGTTATTGTCGCGCCGCTTAAGACTGTCTGTATTAGCCCCTCCCGACATACTACGTCCAAAACTACGCAGACGCCCGCCGGCACCCCGCAATACCGGATTTTGCGCCAGGAGTGCATCACTGATACCCAGCAGCAGGACCAGCATTACAACGACCTGCCAGTGCCGATGGGCAGCTGAACGGTTGTTTTTTTTATTTAAGAATGACAGATATTGACTGTGGTAGTTGGCCATGTCGGGGATGCACTGGTTTATCGCATGGGGAGCCAGGCTACTGGTTCCTGCGCGAGCGCAAATTACTGCGGCAGAGGCAGATTCTGGGTTTAAAATTGTTAAATGGTCCTGACCAGCTCTTTAAACAATAGAGCCAGCTTGGGCTCGGCTTCTTTGGCTGCTGCCAGCACTTCTTCATGAGTAATCACATTCTCTTCTTCACGAATACCAATGTCGGTTACCACACTGGCCGCAAAAACATCGAGCCCCATATGTACGGCGGCAATGGTTTCCTGAACGGTGCTCATGCCTACCACATCGCCTCCGGCAACGTGAATCAGTTTATATTCGGCCCGGGTTTCAAAAGTTGGTCCGGTCACTGCTACATACACTCCTTCTTTCAAATCAAACCCGTTTTCTGCGCCTATAGCTTTTGCTGTATGAATGAGTTGTTTTTTATAAGGCTCACTCATATCCGGAAAACGCGGACCGAGTTCTGCAATGTTTTTACCGATCAGCGGGTTGGGGGTGAAAAAGCTCACATGGTCTCGGATGATCATAATATCACCTACATTAAAACCGGGGTTCACAGCGCCGGCTGCGTTTGACAACAGAACCGTTTTTACACCCAGGTATTTCATCACCCTAACAGGAAAGACCACTTCCTGCGGACTGTATCCTTCGTAATAATGAAAACGGCCAGCCATGGCTACTACTTTTTTACCAGCCAGTTCGCCAAAAATGAGACGGCCGCTATGTCCTTCCACCGTTGATACGGGGAAATGAGGTATCTCGCCATAGGGCACTTCTGCTTCTATTGTTATTTCCCGGGTAAAATTGCCCAGGCCGCTGCCCAGCACAATGCCTACTTCGGGTATTGCAGCATAACGTGTCTTCAGATAGCTGACTGTCTCCTGGATTTGCTGAAGGATCGGCGAACTCATATTTTTCGTTTCAATTGGGCAAATATAGGTTTTGCACTACAATTGCCCGTTACTCTTTGGGGTACCGCGCAAACGATGCCGGCTCATCGGTGATCAGGTGCCGGTAAACCGGATGCGCCAGCACCTCTTCATACTCCATGAAGCGACCATTTACTTTTACCCGATGCCAAACCAGCCTGATACCATGACTGTAATCTACATACCAGTCAACATGACCTGTATAGAGCGGCTGAATAGGTTTGCCATCAGCACGATGCCAGCCGTAGATAGCCACCCGGTGACCCCTCTGACCCTGCAGCAGCCGGAGACTTACTACCACATCCTTCTTGATTCCCGCAATCAATCCCTCTCGCCCCTGACGTTGTCCTTCTATGATAAGATGATGCTGCCACATAGTGGGTGTACTATCGCGGAAGGCATACATGGGCACCGGCTCCAGTTTTACTTTCGCCGCATTATAAATAGCGTCTACCAGTCGTGGCGTAGGCAGATAGCAATGAAAACTATCTGCAATACGCTGCCCGGCCATTGGCGTAAGCGGTATGCGGGCCCAGTTATCCGAAGGCCCGATTGCCAGATAGTCTGCGGTCACATAAAAAATAGCTGACAGTTTTTGCCCACTAACACTGTCTGTTATTAGCACAGGCACTGGTACCAGCTTTCGTAACCGGTCGGGTATGTTGCCTGCCAGTATCTCCGAAGCGGCCAGTGAATCGCGCTGCTGCCAGCTCCAGGCAGCAGCCTTTGCATAAAAGGCAGCACCTGTAAGGGATTGGCCATGGCGGGCAATGGGCAGTTGCGGTCTGGAGCCAACACAGCCAGTAAGGAGTATCGCCAGGAGAAAAAAAGTGAATCGTTGCATGTATTAAAAATAGGTAAATGAACCGGCTGTGCACCCATTTTAAGACGTCAACCGAAGCCGAAATCACCTATCTTCGCCGAAATTTTTTGCTCATGAATCTTCACGAATACCAGGCCAAAGAACTACTGAAGAAATATAATGTACCCGTACAGGAAGGTTTTGCCTGCACCAGTGTGCAGGAAGCAGAAGAAGCCTACCGCCAGATCAAAACACAAACGGGCAGCAAGTTTGCCGTAGTTAAAGCACAGATCCACGCCGGCGGGCGGGGAAAAGGAGCCATCAGGGAAAATGGCATGAATGGAGTAAAAGTAGCCAAGTCGCTTGAAGACGTTCAGGATATAGCCGGTAAACTGCTGGGCGGTACCCTGGTGACTATTCAAACAGGTCCTGCCGGTAAAGTAGTCAACAAAGTGCTGGTAGCACAGGATATGTACTACGATGGCCCAAGCGAGCGTAAAGAATTTTATCTTTCTATACTGCTGGATCGCAGCAAGGGACAAAACGTGATCATGTACAGTACTGAGGGCGGTATGAATATTGAAGATGTGGCGCATGACACTCCCGAAAAAATATTTAAAGAGTGGGTTCACCCATCTGGCGGACTGCAGGCTTTCCAGGCGCGCAAGATCGCCTTTAACCTGGGACTGACCGGCGAAGCTTTCAAAAACTGTGTAAAGTTTGTAACCAATCTCTATAATGCTTATGTAGGTGCAGATTGCTCTATGCTGGAGATTAACCCCCTGTTCAAGGCATCTGACGATAAGATTATTGCAGTAGACTGCAAGATGAATCTCGATGACAATGCACTTACCCGTCATCCCGATCTCGCAGCGCTTCGCGATGTAACCGAAGAAGACCCTACAGAAGTAGAAGCCGGCAAATACAATCTCAACTTTGTGAAGCTTGATGGCAATGTGGGTTGTATGGTAAATGGTGCCGGTCTGGCCATGGCCACCATGGATATGATCAAACTGAGTGGTGGTGAGCCTGCCAACTTCCTGGACGTAGGCGGTACAGCCAATGCTCAAACCGTGGAAGCTGGTTTTAAAATCATCATGAAAGATCCTGCGGTAAAAGCCATCCTGATCAACATTTTTGGAGGTATCGTACGCTGCGACCGGGTAGCTGCAGGCGTTATTGAAGCCTATAAAAATCTCGGCAATATCAATATACCCATCATCGTGCGTCTGCAGGGCACCAATGCCGAAGAAGCAAAAAAACTGATCGACGAAAGCGGGCTGAAAGTACAAAGCGCGATTCTGCTGAGTGAAGCAGCTGAGCTGGTAAAAAAAGCCGTTGCTTAACTAATATAATCTCACTTCTTTAAAGCCCTGGCCTTCCGGTCAGGGCTTTTTTACGTTTATAGCTGATAAAAACACCGTTGGTTTACCAGAAAAAAACGATAAAAATCTGTTGAAAAAGCGTTGGAAAGGGGGTACGGCGGGATGTAGCTTCGTAACATGACAAGACCAGTTCATCATTTACACGGAGTTTATTCTCTTGGCCTGATAGGCGTCAAGTACGTTCCCAAATCGAAGAAACCTGTACGCCCTCCCCGCAAGAGTGCCCGGCAGCGAATGCTCGAAGAGGAGCCTGTACTGGAAGCCGCCATTGATGTGGATCTAAAGCCCAGATCCCTCAAAATTCAGCCCTTAATTCGTTGCAGTCTGTTTAAGGATACGCGGGTTCCCGAAATCCGTTTTAGTGGCAAATGGTTAGAAAAACTGGGTTTTACCGAAAAGAAACGGATCCGCATCCTGCCTTCTAAAGAACAGCTTATTCTTCAGCTCGAAGAGTTTGAAGATCCGGAGAATCCGGAAGGGGCCGTCTCTACAGAAAATGCTTTCTTTCTTCCACAGATAAGTCCGCATCCTATTGAGAACCTGAAGGCCGGCGCATCAACAGCATGCGCCCCTTCAACTTCTTAAAGTAATACACCTCCATCAACCCTTTACCACATACCCTTTACCTATAATTCAACATTCTTTATGAGACCGCTGGCTTCTAAACAGTGTTCCTGAATCCCAACTGGATAGCCCGGCAGAATCCGGTTCATTGCCTAACCAATACCATCCAGCGATCTCATAAATGCTGCCGGGCTTTTTTTCAGATAAAGAATCAGTACCCTTCCGTTGCTTTCAATAACACAAATGAAGTAAATTGCTTTATAACTATTTGTATTGACAAGCTATCATAGTATCCGTGAATATCCATCCCGTATTCTTACCCGGCTGGCCCCTACTCCCAGCGGGTTCCTGCATCTGGGTAATATTCTTTCCTTTGCGCTCACCGCCTATTTTGCCGAACGTACCGGCGCCCGCATCCTGCTTCGCATCGATGACATGGATCAATTGAGAGTTGAAAAAAAGTATGTAGACGATATTTTCGACACATTAGCTTTTATGGGGCTGCCATGGGATCAAGGACCGGCAAATTATACAGATTATGCACAGCAGCATACCCAACGGCTGCGTATGCCGCATTATGAGCAGGCTTTAACACAGCTGGCAGAGGCAGGTCATATTTTTGCCTGTACCTGCTCACGCTCGCAACTGGCCCAACTGCCAGCGGGCAGCGGATACCCCGGCACCTGTGAGCATAAAAAACTGCCGCTCGATACACCTGATGCCAGCTGGCGCATCAAAACATATAAGAACAGGACATTAACCGTACAGCGTCTGGGCACATCGCCCGTCAGTCTGCCACTACCTGCATCCATGCATGGTTTTGTAGTCCGGAAAAAAGATGGCGACCCGGCTTATCAGCTTACATCGCTTCTCGATGATCAACTGGCAGGAACTGATCTGATTGTACGGGGCATCGATCTCTGGCCCAGCACCTGGGCACAACTCTACCTGGCAAGCCTGCTGCGGATACAAAGCTTTGAAGAAACAAGCTTTATTCACCATCCCTTGTTGTTGGGAACAATGGGGCAAAAACTCAGCAAATCTGCCGGCGATACCTCTATCCTTCAACTGCGTCAGATGGGCTGGTCAACTGCTGAGATTTATACACAGATCACTTCGCTGCTGGGATTTGAAAAGAAAGCCGGCAGCTGGCAGGAACTGGCTATGCTGGCAACACGGTTGTTTGCATGATTTTATTCTCTTTTACTGCAACTTTGCACCATGTCCGGTTTACTACAATCCATGACCGCTGAGCAGTTTCTATTCTTTACAGAAACGGCTATCCCCTTATTTGCCCGTAACAAAATACAGAATGGCGACTGGCCGGCAGAAACAGCAACAGAAAATGCAACGAAAGCATTTCAGCAACTCCTCCCAAACGGAAAGCATACGCCCGGCCATTTCTTTTACAGCATCATTTATCAGCAACAGATGGTGGGTTATTGCTGGTATGCTATTGAAAACAGCGCTCCGCACACTCTTTATCTTTATGAAATCTGGATTCAGGATAACAAACGCGACCTCGGACTTGGCTCTTCCGTAATGCAGGAATTAGCGGCCATTGGCCGAGAGCAGGGCGTGTCACATATCCGCTTACACGTATTTGGCATCAATCAGCGCGCCCTGCCTTTTTATGAGCGGCTGGGGTTTAAGGTAACAGATTATCAGCTCGCCCTCACATTATAAACCTACTGCCAGCCAACATTCATACGCCTTTATGCAATTCATGACATAGCCGCATCTGGTTAATAAACCACTGCTATGACACGATTGCTGACCACAGTTCTATGCCTTTGTGCCGTCAATTTTCTTGCTGCCCAAAAAAACACGGTCAATATTCCTTCGCGGATAAATAAAGTAACCGTTTTTCAAAAGGGAGCACAGATTGAGCGCCTGGCCAGCCAGACCCTGCAGCCGGGAAAATATACCCTTGTATTCAACGGACTCTCCTCACAGCTGGAAGACCAAAGCATTCAACTGAAAGCCGAAGGAAAAATCACTGTACTCTCTGTAACACGCCAACAGAATTTTATCAAACAGCAACAGGTAAATGACCAGATAAAAGAGCAGGAACAGCAGCAGCAGGACTGGATAGAAAAAATTGCCGCAGAAGATAATCTGAAAACAGTACTGGACCAGGAGGAGCAATTGCTGCTAAAAAATCAACAGATAAAAGGCGAGCAGGCCACGCTGAAGGCAACTGAACTGAAAGAAGCGGCCGATTTTCAGCGCAACCGGCTCACAACGCTTTATAAAGAACGGAGTGATGTGCTGGCACGTAAAGCCCGGCTACAGGCATCTCTTCAGAAAACCGTGCAGCAGCTGACAGCCCTGCATCAGAAAAAAGATCTGTCAACAAGCGATATACTGGCCACAGTAGAAATAAAAGAAGCCGGCCCGATAAAATTTAAGCTGAGCTACCTGGTAAAAGAGGCTTACTGGCAGGCGGCCTATGATATACGTGTTGCCAATATCACCCAGCCGCTGGCCCTGCAAATGAAAGCAATCATCAGTCAGCATTCAGGCGAAGACTGGCAGGAAGTTAAGCTGTCACTCTCTTCGGGCAATCCGCAGCAAAACGGCGAAAAGCCTGTAATGAGTCCCTGGCCTTTGCGGTTTTATTATCCGGAACCAGCTTCGATCCGCATTCGGGGTATTTCTTCTATTGCTTCCGGCAACAACACGGGTATGACGACCATAAGTGGTGTGGTGACCGGACCGGATGGTCTGCCCCTGGGTTTTGCCTCCGTTATGGGCAAGGGTTCATCGGCAGGTACTACTGCCGATGAGCGGGGACTCTTTACGCTCAATTTACCCGCTTCAGTGAGTACAATTGTAGTAAGTTCTGTCGGCTATAACAGTACCGAGATCGCCGCTAAACCTGGTTTTAACCGCATTATGCTCCAACCCTCTTCTGCTGAGCTGAGTGAAGTGGTCGTCACGGCGCTGGGAATAAACCGCAGTGGCGATTATAGCTATGAACCGGATGATTGGCGCGGCAAATCCAATCGCACTACACGCAAACAGGCCCCCACTGGTATTTTAACGAATGTAAATTATCAGCCCACCACCACTGTCTTTGAAATACAGGAGCCCTTTAGCGTACCCAGCGACAGTCAGCAGTATCGTGCACATATCCAGGATTTTGATGTGCCCGCCGTTTATGAATACTATGCCGCTCCCAAACTGGATCCTTATGCTTACCTCACTGCAAAAGTCAGCAACTGGCAGGAGCTGAATCTTATTTCCGGAGAAGCCAGTTTGTTTTTCGAGGGCAGCTTCCTGGGCAATTCATGGCTTGATCTCAATAATGCCGATGATACGCTGCAATTATCATTAGGTCGCGATAATGGCATTCAACTCAAACGAACATTGCTCAAAGAGTTCAGCACCAAAAAACTGCTGGGCAGTAATCGTACAGATACCCGCCAGTACGAAATCACCGTGCGCAACAATAAGCAATACCCGGTTAATATCGTTGTGGAGGATCAGTTTCCGGTTTCTACATCCAAAGACATTGAAATAGATCGTGTAGGAGACAAATCAGGCAAACTGGATGAAGAAACCCAACAGGTCACCTGGCAATTGCAACTGGAGCCCCGCAAAGATGCGGCTGTACGTATAGGCTACTCCGTTAAATATCCCAAAAACAAAGTGGTGCGACTGGATTAAAGACTGTAAACACTGAATTAGCTTTGCAACATGGAAATAAAGATTCGTCCCATAGCACCCGGCGACAATCCTTCGCTGGCCCGTATCATACGCGATTCGCTGTCAGAGTTTGGTGCCAATAAACCAGGCACGGTTTATTATGATCCTACCACTGACCATTTATATGAATTATTCCGTGAGCCGCGATCCGGCTATTTTGTTGCAGAACAGGATGGACAGTTGCTGGGTGGTGCCGGCATTTTTCCTACAGCAGGTCTGCCTGCCGATACCTGCGAGCTGGTGAAAATGTATTTGGTGCCCGCAGCACGGGGCAAAGGTCTTGGCCGCATGTTAGTAGATCACAGTATGGAACAGGCCAGGTCTGCCGGTTTTTCGCAGGTATATCTTGAAACCATGCCCGAACTGAAACAGGCACTCGCCATGTATGCACGCCTTGGGTTTGAATATATAGATCAGCCAATGGGAAATTCCGGCCACACCGGCTGCAGCCTTTGGATGCTTCGTACACTTTAAATAAAACGGGTGCAGCCGATGCCGCACCCGTTTTATTATAGAAAAATCATATCGCAAAGGCGCAAAGCGAATTAAGGACGCAAAGGCGCAAAGCAGATGAAGGACGCAAAGCGGATGAAGAACGCAAAGAAATCATTAGCACACCAACATATTAGCAAATCAGCACATTCCGGTCCTATCTTCAAATTTTCAAATCTTCAAATCGCCAATAGCACATTCTATTTCGCACATCATTTACACTATCGTCCGCGCAGACGCTCAACCTGACGCTTATGCAGATATACCTGGAAGCCTACATTCATAGCAAAACCACCGCCACCGGGCAAACTGTTGTACTTGGTATGATCGTAGCCGAGCACTGCATCGAGAGACACATGACTGCTTAGGAAAATGGCAGCACCGCCACCGAGAAAATAGTTGGTACCATTATTAGTGGAAGAGGTATTATTCACTTTTGTCTTCGAACTGATAAAATTAAAATTGCCCTGCACAATCGGACGTACATTGGCGCTGGTAAAATAATAGCGCACGTATGGTCCGAGGCCAAATGCTGTGGTTTTGATCAGTCCTTCTTTTGTATAACTGAGTGTAACATTGGCGCCCACTGCCAGGTTTTTGATTATAAATGCCGCTGCGTTGGGGGTCAGTGATATCCGGGTGTTATTGTCAGATGTATTTAGGTTAAAACTTCCACCTACCAGCCAGTCGCCTTTTTCCGTTTGAGCCCATGCCGGTGCTGTAAATGCTGCCAGCATCATAATCAGGATTGTCTTTTTCATAAAGGTTGTTTTAGAACACAAAGATAATAAAGCCTTTATGAAAGTTCAGCTAAGCGGCCACACTTCATACACCGGACTAAAAAGATAGAGTTTGCCGGTTTTCACTTCCAGGCACCGGAAGCGCTTGCGCAGTCGTTCACCTTTCTGAAAGATGCGTCCGTCTGCCGTGCGAAACAATGCCTGCGGCGGCAACTCTTCTACAAGTTTTAACTGGGCATCCTTCTTATTGGTATCATACCGGCGCAGTACACGCATTAATCCTTCCTCGGCACAGGTACTTGCCCCCGGGTTATGCAGCGAGCGCAGCAATTCGTCTTTTATATCGGCCGGAAAAACTTCCTGTGTAAGAAACCGGGCCAGCAGCCGGCCATAAATGTTTTTCCATTCCCGGCCGTGTGCCGATACGGCATGTCCATGCTGCTCGAAGGTGAGTAAATGGGCCAGTTCATGCAGCAGTGTTATAAGGAAAGAATAGGGGTTCAGATTGCCATTGACGCTGATGCGGTGGTTGCTGCTGGCCGTACGGTGACGGTAATCGCCCAGAATTGATTTCCGCTCCCGGGCTACTGTAAGATGCACTTTGTGTTGCTGCAAAAATTCGAGCACCGCCGGATAAGTGTCCGGCGGCAGGAATGCCTGCAACTCTCCCATCGGTACTTCTTTCTTAGCCATTCTTTTTCTGCTTCAGCAGCTGCAGCAATGCACGAACTTCTATGACGGTATATACTACATAAAGTCCCATGCAGGCAATGAGTGCGGGTTTATTGACCTTATCGCGTACTGCTATGATATAGGCAAACGCGGCAACGGCGATAACAAAAAATTTAATAATAAAGCCGGCGTATACCGACCGCACAAAAACATTGGGATTGGGATCATCGAAGCTGCGGCGCGTCAGTATAAAAGAAATCAGGATCACCAGAAACACTATAAAGTTTCCGGTGATCAGCACCCGCGTATCCAGGCCCTTTTGAGTGAGCCAGGAATTGGCCAGTAAAAAACCGGCATTCAGTAATAAAAATAAAACAAAGAGGGGTCGAAGGGGTTTGAAATGGTCATTTCTCATTATCGCCAGTATTTCCAGTTTGCCGGATCAGTTTATAAAATATCAATCCTATTACCAGCAAAGGTAATACAGAAGCAAACAACGGCGATACATGCAGCCATTGATCGGTTTTAAGCCCAATAAAAACGGCTCCGCCAATGGCAACCAGCAGCTGCATCCCTAACCCCATATAGCGCATCCAGCCATTAGGATCACTGGAGTATGGCTTCTTTTTCGGCTTTTCCATTTCGCTGACTGGCCTCCAGTACGGGTGTGGCGGCTCCGCCCATATGACACTGACCATTGAACGTGGCAGAAGGTTCTACCTGCAGTTTGCCTGCATAGATGTTACCGTTCACGGTACAGTCGCCGCGTAATTGAAGAAGATCCTTTACTTTGATATTTCCGGCTACTTTACCAATTACATCGGCCTGCAGGCCGGTAATATCACCTTCCACGGCACCATTGGCGCCTACTACAACCTTGGCCGTGCTATGAATATTGCCTACAATGGTGCCATCTATACGAAGATCACTGTTGCTATGAATATCGCCTTTGAGCGTGGTGCCGGCACCAATGAGTGTAGTGCCATTGCCAGCGCTGGTTTTTTCAGGTTGCATGTCGGTTTTGTTTTTGGAGTTAAACATAGATATTTGGGTTTTACAAAAAGTCAATCCTGATCAACCACCACTCTGCTCCTGATAGCCGGGCTATCTTACCAATTGCTCAATCATCTGAAATATCATCGGGCGGCATTTGCAACTGAACGGTATCCAGCGCTGCTGCGTCGCCCCGCAACACTTTACGCACATTTTCAATATAACCTTCCTGATATTGTACCTGCTTTTCCAGCGCATCGGCCCGGTATTTCAACTGCCGGTATTCGCGCCCAACCCGTAAATCGTCGTATCCGGGGATATAGTATTTTAACGGCGTAAAAACAATCAGGGCCACAGTCAGGCCCACTAACACCACAAAAATTGTGCACAAACCGACATAAACGCTCAGGCGGGACAATTTAAAAGTGACCACTTCTTCATACGTATCATCATTCATCACCACCAAACGGTAGCGGTTCCGAAGCCGTTTTAGTGTAGATGATTCATCAAGTTTTGCCATAGTCGGGATTTATGGTGGCTAAAGGTAAGAAAATGAGCGAGGTTTCGCACTATTACAGAACTCCCAAACACTGAAAAAAATTGCCCTACTTTTATACTAAAATATTTGAAATTCAGTTATTAAGGACTTAGTTTGCGCCACACCATGTTATCTTTTCGCCATACAGCCTTCCGGTTTCTGATTCCACTGCTGCTTAGTGTACTGGCTACCACTGCTTTTGGTCAGTATGGCTTCTCTTTTGACATCAAAAAACCAAAAGAGTTCGAGAATCGGGTATTGCGCTCTGAAAAACCGCAGAAAAAATTTACTGCCCCCCGTCGCTTCATCCAGAATACCGTCTCACATTACAATTATTTTTTTAATGCCAACAATAAACTGAATGAGGTCATCAGCCGGGCCAAACTTTCATTTAAGGAAGACTACGCCCGGTTGCTCCCCTTTTATAACTACAGCCTCGATGTAACAGCTGCCGACAGCCTCGAGCTCGATTCGGTTTCCTTCAAAGCCCAGACCGGCATTGTACTCCATGATCTGCGCAGCGACTGGGCCGACAATCTCTATCTGCTCTGGGGTGCCAGTTATTATCTAAAAAAACAATTTGACTCAGCATACCTGATGTTTCAGTTTATCAACTATGCCTTTGCTACCAAAGAAAAGGATGGTTATTATCTGACAATCGGAAGTGCCCGCGATGGCAATAGCGCTAACAGCATTGCCACCAAAGAAAAAAACTCACTGCCCCGGCGACTTTTCAGTGAGCCACCCAGCCGCAACGATGCTTTTATCTGGCAGGTACGCAATTACCTGATGCAGGACAAATATGCGGAAGCATCCAGTCTTATACTGGCACTCAGAAATGATACCGCATTCCCATCGCGGCTGCGCAAAGACCTGGAAGAAGTACAGGCCTATTATTTTTACCGGCAAAAGGCATGGGACAGCACCGCTGCCCACCTGGAACTGGCGCTGGACAATGCTACCAATAAACAGGAACGCGCCCGCTGGGAATACCTGCTGGGACAGCTTTATGAAAAACAGGGCCGGCTGGAACAGTCTGCCGATTTTTATGGTAAAGCTATTGCCCATACTACCGACCCGATCATGGATGTATATGCCCGCCTGGGTCTGGTGAGGGTTGATAAGGAAGAAGGAGTGGATGCCATTGCAAAAAATATCGCCTCCCTGGAGCGCATGGCAAAACGGGACAAGTATGTTGACTACCGCGACATCATCTACTACATGGCGGCACAAATGGAACTTGAACGCAACAACACTGATGCCGCTATAAACCTGTTGCTAAAAAGTACACGCTATATCAGCAACAACCAGGAGCAACGCAATAAAGCATTTTTGCAACTGGCTGATCTCTGTTATAACCAACGGCTTTACCGCCCCGCCCGCAATTTTTACGACAGCGTACAGCTCGGCGATCCGGGTATTACCGATCCCGATGCCATCATGGCCCGAAAAGCAGTATTGATCAGAGTAGTCAATGACCTCGATGTACTGCACCGGCAGGACAGTGCCCAATACCTGGCCAGCCTCCCTGAAGATGAACGTCGCGGCATTGTACGTAAGATCGCACGACAGTTAAGACGCCAGCAGGGACTGAAAGAAGAAGAAGGCATTGTAAGTACAGGCTCTACCCTGAATCCGCAACAACAAAACGCCACCAGTCTTTTCTCCGATAACAAAAAGGGTGAATGGTATTTCTATAATGCCACATTGAGACAAAGGGGGCAGACAGAATTTAAAACCCGTTGGGGCACCCGCCCCAATACAGACAACTGGCGGCGCAGCGCAGCACAGGCCGCAGGACTACGCAACAGTCAGAATGAAAATATGGATCCGGTTAAGTCCGGGGCCTATTCCGGCATTAATACAGGCGCTATCAGCACAGAAATTACTTTCGATGCGCTATATGACCGGCTTCCTCTTACGGAAGAAAAGATGAAACAATCGCAGGATTCTGTGATGAATGCACTGTTCAGCCTGGGCAACACCCTGGTACAGGAGCTCGATGACTGCCGTACCGGTACAGACACCCTCGAATCATTGCGGATGCGCTTCCCTGACCATCCCAAAATGGACCAGGTATTGTTCAGCCTTTATTATTGCTATCGTAAAAACGGCGAAAATCTCAAAGCCACTGCGGTGAAACAGCTGATGAATGAAAACTTCAGTCACAGCAACCTCACAGCTATCGTCACCACTGGTAAAGACCCGCAGGGTAAAAGCCGCAATGACGAAGCCACACGCGCCTACGAGCGTGTATATGATCAGTTTATCGAAGGCAATTTTACTGACGCCATAGCGCAGAAGAAGAAACTCGACAGCACTTATGGCCGCACTTTCTGGACACCGCAATTATTGTATATAGAAGCTGTATACTATATAAAACAACGCGAAGACTCCACAGCAAAGGTTGTTTTACGCAATATCATCAGCCAGTTTGCGGGTCAGCCTCTTGCCGAAAAAGCCACAACCATGCTCGATGTGCTGAATCGCCGTGCCGAGATTGAAGAGGAATTGCGCAACCTGGTCATCGTAATGCCTGCAGAAGATACTGCCAGAAAAGTGGCACCTCCTGTCACCTACAATCCGCCACCGCAGGTTGTTACTCCTCCTCCAACCGATACTGTTGCTGCTGAACCGGTCAAAAAACCGCTGCAGAAACCCGTATCGGCCATACCGGACTCAGGCTCTACCCGTGCACTTCGTGATACCGCCCAAAAAGGACGCACTACAGCCGATTCTATGCTCAACAAACCCGCTGTACAACTGCAAACACTCAGTTATCAGTATAATGCTACTGCACCTCATTACGTAGTCATACTGCTCAATAAGGTAGACCCTGTGTTTGTACGCGAAGCCCGCAATGCTTTTGCGATTTATAACCGCAACAACTATTCTGGCAAGCCACTGGAAGCCGAACTGCTTGATATGGATGCAGACAACCGCTTAATCCTTATTAATCCGTTTGTAAATGCAGAAGAAGCCCTGGCCTATGTGGACCGAGCCCGTCCCAAAACGCCCACTGAAATACTGCCCTGGCTGCGCGGCGGCAAATACAGCTTCCTGATCATTTCGGCACCTAACCTTGAATTGCTCAAAAACTACAAGGACATAGACAAATACAAACAGTTCCTGGACAAGAACTTGCCCGGTAAGTTCTGATACCTTTCTTTTGCTTTAGGAAAAAATTAATTGCCGGCAGCCGCCAGCCGGATCAGATTTTGTTAATTTCGGTTTGCTGAAAAATGGGCCTGGCCCTTATACATCTAACTATGAAAAAAGCTGTTCGTATTTTCTGGCGCCTCTTCCTGATCGGTTTTGGCGGTTTTGTACTCCTGATTATCCTCGCCAATTTTGGTGTATTTGGTAAAATGCCATCACTGAAAGAGCTGGAAAACCCCGCTATTCAGCAGGCTTCGGAAGTCTTTGCTATTGATGGCACGCTGATGGGTAAATATTATACTGAGCGCGGCAACCGCAGCAATGTGAAATACCGCGACATTTCACCCAATGTGATCAACGCCCTGGTAGCTACCGAGGACGAACGCTTTTACGATCACTCCGGCATTGACACCAAATCTACCCTTCGGGCTGTATTTACAATGGGTCGCCAGGGTGGCGGCAGTACCATCACCCAGCAACTGGCCAAGGCCCTGCTCGATCAGGGCAGCAAGAACTTCCTGAACAGGATGGTAGAAAAACTCAAGGAATGGATCATTGCGGTAAAACTGGAACGCAATTTCACCAAAGAAGAAATAATCACGCTTTATCTGAATGCCGTTCCTTTTGGCGATAATGTATACGGTATCCGCAATGCTGCCCGTACATTTTTCCAGAAAGAACCCGATCGCCTCAAAGTTGAGGAAGCAGCGGTACTCATCGGCATGCTCAAAGGGAATTTCATTTACAATCCCCGACGCAACCCCAAAGCAGCCCTGGAGCGCCGTAATGTGGTCCTCAACCAAATGGTAGTAAACGGAAAACTCAGTGAAGCCGAAGCCGACAAACTGAAAAAGACACCCATCAATCTCAATTATAACAAGCTGAATGAGAATACCGGTTATGCCCCTTATTTCCGCGAAATATTAAAAGATGAAGTACGCAATGCCCTCAAAGGACTCGAAAAGCCCGATGGCGGCTCGTATGATATCTATCGGGATGGTCTCAAGATCTATACCACCATCAACCCTCGTATGCAGGAATATGCCGAAGAAGCCGTAGCCATGCAGCTGCCTATTCTCCAAAAAAATCTCAACGCACTTTCCTATATCCGCAATGGCAGTGTATGGAAAAACCATGAAGATGTGTTGCAAAAGCAGATGAAGGCGAGTGACCGCTGGCGCAACCTGGCCGATGACGGACTGAGCGATAAAGAAATCAAAGCTACTTTCTATCAGAAGGTGCCCATGAAAGTATTTGCCTGGAATTCCAGGCTCGAAAAAGATACTGTAATGACTCCTTATGACTCCATCAAATACCATCGCCAGATGATTCAGACCTCCTTTATGGTGATGGATCCGGTGACGGGTGAAGTCAAAGCCTGGGTAGGCGGCATCAACTTCAAAACCTTCAAGTTTGATCATGCCAATATCAATACAAAACGACAGGTAGGATCAACGATCAAACCCCTGTTGTATATGCAGGCTATGGAAGACCGCGGGTTTGGCCCCGAGACCGAAGTAGTGGATCAGCAGCAGGATTTTGGCAACAAACAACTGGTACCTGCCACGTCCAAAAAGTGCAGTGGGCAAACCATGACCATGGCGAGTGCACTGGCCTATTCACGAAACTGTGCTACGGCTTATATCATGAAAGAAGTAGGCCCCCGGGCTTTCGCTGATTTCCTGAACAGCAAGCTGAATATACCTACCAAAATAGAACCCTACCCTTCTATTGCACTCGGCGCCTGCGATCTTTCCCTGTTTGAAATGATGTGGGCCTATACCGTATTTGCCGGCAACGGTTTTACTACCAAACCTTATTTCATCAACCGGATTGAAGACCGTAATGGCAATGTGATAAAACGCTTTGACTATAGCGTAAACCGCAAGGAAGCCACCAGCGAGGCCACGGCTTACAAAATGGCCCGCATGATGGAAGGCACGGTCAACTTTGGTACTGCCCGCGGACTGATGAGCCGCCTGGGTGCTGCCGAGATGGCGGGCAAAACAGGTACTACCAACGATAATGCCGATGCCTGGTACATGGGTTATACTCCGCAGTTGCTGGCCGGAACCTGGGTAGGCTGCGACGATCGTTTTATCCGCAACGAAGGTGCCGGTGGCTTTGGTGGTGCAGCAGCACGCCCCATTTGGGAAGCCTTTTTTGCCAAAGTATATGCAGACAAAACCCTGGGTATTGACCGATCGGCGCGTTTTGTAAAACCGGCACAACTCGAAAACGAGATTAACAGTGCTGAAAACATTCCCAGCGACTTACAGTTTGAACCACCTGCACAAGGCGAAGACCAGGGAATTGGTAACCCTGATGATTACATGAAAATCCCTACCGATTCCAAACCTTTTGTAGACGACAATGTACCTCAACCCAAAAAAGACACTGCAAAAGGCCCTGAAAAAAAAACGGAGGCCACTAAGCCAATCGGATCGCCGGTAGAAGAACCCAAAAAGAAAAAAGGGTTTCTGAATAAACTGTTCGGAAAAAAAGATAAGGACAAAAACAAAAATTAGAAACCGCATTATTCTCATAGAAAACCGGGTGCCGGAAAGGGCCCGGTTTTTTGTTTGCCGTCCCCGTGCAGTTGGCCCCCTTTTTTCAACCGTTCACCGGCAGGCTTTTTGCACATATCCCAATTCCCCCTACCTTCATTCTATCATTCTATCTAAAAAACACCTCATGAAGAAATTATTACTGATGATAGCCACACTGGGCTACCTGAGTGCACAGGCTCAAACGGCTGAAGAAATTGTTGGAAAATACTCCCAGGCCCTGGGTGGTCTCCAGGCTTTCAACAACGTGAAAACATTGAAAATGTCTGGCTCTATCACCGTTCAGGGTATGGAACTTCCGATCACCGTACAGGTGATCAACGGAAAGGCCGTACGCAGCGATGTGGAAGTGATGGGAACCGCTGTAATCAGCTCTTATAAAGATGGTAAAGGCTGGAAACAAAATCAATTTGCAGGCGCCCCAGATCCTACCGATGTAACGGAAGGCGAACTGGCCGACCTGAAAGCACAGGCTAATGCTTCAAGTATCTTAATGGACTATAAAGCCCGTGGTCACAAAATCGAAATGGCCGGAAAAGAAACGGTAGATGGCGTTGAAACATTTAAAATCAAACTTACACAGGGCGATACGCAAAAACCGACCACCTTCTACATCAGTACTAAAGACTATGCGCTTATCAAATCGGTAGCCAATATGGAATTGATGGGGCAAAGCATGGATGTGGAAACCTTTTATTCTGATCTGAAAGACGTAAATGGCCTCAAGTTTTTCACCACACGTACCCAGAAAGCAGATGGCGAAGAGTTTCAGTCAGTAAAATTTGATAAGATCGAAGTGAACGTACCGATTGACGAGAAAATTTTTGATAAACCCTGATAACAGGCGCTTATTTTAAATAAATGTAAAACCCGGCCTGATATGCCGGGTTTTCTTTTGCCTGTTGCACGAGCAATTTTAGCCTATTATTATCTAAAATGGTAAACCCGGGCCGGACTGCGCTGTTTCAGATAGTGTAATTTTGCTTTCTATTCAGAAACCGGCCAGCATGAACCCTTCCTTTTATAAAAAAATTTATCAGAAACAACAGGGCATCGAACAGGTTCCGCCCAATGAACGTATTGCCGGTTGGGCCAATCAATTGCTGCAGTTGCTTTATCCGGAACGATCAGACAGTTTTCCCGCTTCTGCCGATATGGTTGAAAAAGAGTTTGAGCGGCTCGCACGCGAGCTCACTATATTATTCGAAGCCACCCGCGCCTGTGGCCCCTGCGATCATGCAGAAAAAGCACGGCAGTTTTTTGATACTGTACCGGAACTGTTGCGCATCATGGATACAGATATCCAGGCCATCCTGGCCGGCGATCCGGCTGCACAAAGCCAATTTGAAGTAATCCGCGCCTATCCGGGTTTTTATGCTATTGCTATTTTCCGGATAGCACATATGCTATTACAACTCGACATTCCCATATTACCCCGGATCCTGACCGAGCATGCCCACTCCGCCACAGGTATCGACATACACCCGGGAGCAACAATAGGTGAACACTTTTTTATCGACCATGGCACCGGTATTGTTATAGGAGAAACCACCGTAATCGGGCATCATGTAAAATTGTATCAGGGTGTGACACTGGGTGCATTGAGTGTAGATAAAAGTATGGCCAATACCAAACGTCATCCCACTGTAGAAGATCATTGCATCATTTACTCCGGAGCTACCATACTCGGAGGAGATACTGTGATCGGGCATCACAGCATTGTAGGCGGTAACGTATGGCTTACGCGCAGCATAGCGCCTTATTCAACCGTATATCACAAACCTGAAATAGAAGTGGTAGATCAACAAATCAATCTGTAAGTATGGCAACTATTGCAGACCTCGTAGGCAACACGCCGATGGTAGAACTTCAGCAACTCAATCCTTATAAACACATCCGTATATACGCCAAACTGGAAGGCAACAACCCGGGCGGCAGTGTCAAAGACCGTCCTGCGCTCAACATGATCCGTTCGGCGGTGGAGCGTGGCGATATAAAACCGGGCATGAAACTCATTGAAGCCACCAGTGGCAATACCGGCATTGCCCTTGCCATGATTGCCCGTTTATATGGCCTGGAAATAGAGCTCATTATGCCGGCCAGCAGTACCCGTGAGCGTACGCTTACCATGGAAGCCTATGGCGCCAAAGTGATCCTGCTGGAGAGTATCGAAGCCTGCCGCGATTATGCAGAAGAGCAGGCTGCAACCGGCCGTTATCATATTCTCAATCAATTTGCCAATCCCGACAACTACATGGCACATTACAAGTCGACTGGCCCGGAGATCTGGCGCGACACACAGCAGGGCATCACTCATTTTGTGAGCAGCATGGGTACTACAGGTACCATCATGGGCTGCTCGCGTTATCTGAAAGAAGTAAACCCTGCTATCCAGATCGTAGGTTGCCAGCCTACGGAAGAATCATCTATCCCCGGCATCCGTCGATGGCCTGCCGCTTACCTTCCCAAAATATTCGAACCGGAGCGGGTAGACAGGGTGCTGGATGTATCGCAGGCGGAAGCCACTGAAATGAGCCGGAGACTGGCCAAAGAAGAAGGCATTTTTGCCGGCATGAGCAGCGGAGGAGCCGCCACAGCAGCTATACGTCTGGCCAGCGAACTCTCGTCTGGAGTAATCGTATTTATTGCCTGCGACCGGGGAGACCGTTATCTGAGCAGCGATTTGTTTGGGTAAATAATTGTTGTCATACATTGCCGGCCCAGCCAGGCAATGTATTGAGCAAAACAAGGTCATGCCCTTTTTTTTCCCAGCCATATGCCGCGTGGCCATTGGTTATTACCAGCAACCCTACCGGCACTGCCAGGTGATAACGCAGCAGCTGTTGCAACACCTGGTTATCCAGCACTACCGAAGGAGCTTTACACTCTACCATCATCCAGGGTTCGTGGGCTTTATTATACACGAGGATATCGAAACGTTTATTGAGCTCACCCAGCCTGATCGTCTTTTCCTGTGCTATCAGCGATGGCGGATAATGCAGCGCCTGTACCAGGTATTGAATAAAGTTCTGACGCACCCATTCTTCCGGCGTCAGAACCAGCCAGCGGCGGCGAAGGCGATCAAAGATCAGTTCCCGTCCTTTTTCGCGTTTTACCATAAAATCCGGGACCGGATACTCAATAGATAGCATGCTTCAAAAGTAATTGATTAAATTGCGAAATGGCGCACCAGCCCGGCAAATGCTTACCGGGTCTGTGCACCGCCTATCAGACAGATGAAGACAAAACAAGAAATAGTAGAAAACTGGCTCCCCCGCTACACGGGCGAGAACCTGGAAAATTTTGGTAAGTATATTCTCCTTACCAACTTCAGCAATTACGTAACCATGTTTGCTGAATGGAACAAAGTACCTGTCATTGGCCTGGGACGCCCCATGCAATGTGCCACTGCCGACGACATCACCATCATCAACTTTGGTATGGGCAGCCCCACTGCCGCCACTGTTATGGACCTGCTGACCGCTATTGAACCCAAGGCTGTTTTATTTCTCGGAAAATGCGGCGGTCTGAAAAAAAGGAACAAACTCGGCGATCTTATTCTGCCCATTGCTGCTATCAGAGGCGAAGGAACCTCCAACGACTACCTGCCTGCAGAGGTTCCGGCACTCCCTGCCTTTGCCTTGCAAAAAGCAGTATCCACCACCATCCGCGATTACAGCGTCGACTACTGGACCGGTGTGGTATACACCACCAACCGTCGTGTGTGGGAACATGATGAAGTCTTTAAAGAATACCTGCAAAAAGTACGGGCCTATGCCATTGACATGGAAACTGCTACCATTTTCACCGTTGGCTTTTACAACAAGATTCCCACCGGAGCGCTGCTGCTGGTAAGTGATCAGCCAATGATTCCGGAAGGCGTAAAAACAGAAGAGAGCGATAAATCAGTAACCGCACAATATGTAGAAAAACATTTGCATATCGGCATCGACTCTCTCAAACAGCTGATCAATGACGGCCTTACGGTGCGTCATCTGAAGTTTTAAAAACCCTGTATGTATGAATACAAAACTGCTCCTGGTATTGAGTGCTGTTTTTGTGCTCACTATCTCTGCCGAGCGCTGCTCCGGCAACAGTAAGGAACCCGCCAGATATAAGGGAAAACTGGAGATTAAAGGCATTTGTATGAACTACACACTTAGCCTGCTGGAGGGTAAGATAGATACCACGCTCATCAATTCCAGCTGGACAGATGAGACAACCGGCAAAACATACAGCCAGGTATTTGGGCTGGGTAATCCCTGCCGGTTTCCTGATACGATCAAAGAAGGCGATGAGTTTTATTTCTACATAGACTCCAGCAAACAGGAAAACTGCGCCGTGTGTATGGCCTATTACCCAACACCATCGCGTAAGCTATCCATAAAAGTAGTACCCAAATAATGGAGCCGCTGCTGCGTATAGACAATCTTACGCTTTCTTTTCATACAGAAAATGGCACTACCCGGGCGCTGGAGCAGGTCAGCTTCAGCGTGTCTGCCGGTGAAGTGGTGGCCTTGGTGGGCGAATCAGGCTCCGGCAAATCCGTAACATCACTTTCCATTTTACAATTACTCCCACCTCATACTGCCCGATACGAAGAGGGCGCTATATATTTTTCTGAAGGCAGCAGGCCAGTTCTCAACCTGCTAACCCTTCCTGAAAAAGAGCTGCAGAAAATACGCGGACATCATATTGCCATGATCTTCCAGGAGCCCATGACATCGCTTAACCCGGTCATGACCTGCGGGCGGCAGGTAATGGAAGCGCTGCGTATGCACAAAAAACTGAGTTATAAGGAGGCCCGGGAACAAACGCTCAACTGGTTTGCCAAAGTAAAACTCCCCGACCCGCAACATACCTTTCAGAAATACCCGCATCAGCTGAGCGGAGGGCAGAAACAACGGGTCATGATAGCTCTGGCGATGTGCTGCGAACCGAAGCTGCTCATCTGCGATGAACCGACCACTGCACTGGACGTAACCGTACAAAAAACAATCCTCGAGCTGCTGAAGGAACTGCAACAGCAAACAGGTATGGGTATCATCTTTATCACACACGACCTGGGAGTGGTGGCAGAAATCGCAGACCGCACCATCGTGATGCTGAAAGGGAAAATTGTAGAAGAAAATACCGTCAGGGAAATTTTCCACCACCCCGTACATCCGTATACGCGTGGTCTGCTGGCCTGCCGGCCTGTGTTGCATGAAAAAGGAAAAAGACTTCCTGTAGTGGCCGATTTTCTTGCCGGCAATCACAGTCCGATTAATCAGACCAGTATTATTCAACCGCCTGTCTCTTCAGAAGTGCTGATAAAGGCCGATAAACTATCTGTCTGGTACCCCACCCGGCGATCGTGGCTGGGTACACCTCTTGCCTATACCAAAGCAGTTGACGAAGTGAGTTTCGATATCTATAAAGGAGAAGTACTCGGCCTTGTTGGTGAAAGCGGATGCGGTAAAACCACTTTAGGACGCACACTACTGCGGCTAATCGAACCAACCAGCGGTCATCTGTATTATAAAGAGGAAGACATCAGCTGCATTTCGGGCAACCGCCTGCGTCCTTTAAGAAAAGAGATACAACTGGTTTTCCAGGACCCGTTTTCATCACTCAATCCACGCTTACCTGTGGGGCCTGCCATTGCAGAACCGCTGCAGGTACATTATCCTGCCTTCAATGCGCAGCAGCGGAGAGAGCGGGTGATGGAGCTGCTTGAAAAAGTGGGGTTAAATGCAACGCACTACAACCGTTACCCGCATGAGTTTTCCGGAGGGCAAAGACAACGGATTGTTATTGCCCGTGCGCTGGCTCTCAATCCGTCCTTCCTGGTTTGCGATGAATCGGTATCGGCTCTCGATGTAAGCGTACAGGCCCAGGTTCTCAACCTGCTCAACGATCTGCGTGCAGAATTTGGATTTACGGTTGTATTCATCTCACACGATCTTTCGGTGGTGCGCTACATCAGCGACCGGATAATGGTCATGTACAAAGGAAAAATTGAAGAGAGCGGCCCTGCCACACAGGTATACCAGCATCCGCAATCGGCTTATACACAAAGACTGATTGCTGCCATACCTGCAGGCATTCCTGTTTGATCAATCCCCTTCCTCATCAACAATGCCGGGCACTACTTCGTCCGAATCATTATCTGTTTCGCTATCAAAAAATTCACGGCCGCTTCTGCGATGGCTGTATATAAGACGCTTGAGTTCCTTAGCCAGCTGAGTTGCCACCGGTTCATCTTCTTTTAACCGGGTAGTACCCAGCCTGCTGAGACGAAACGGCGATTGCGCACTCCATGACCGGTCATAATAATAATATTCGCTGCTCTCATCCTCACTCTCTTCAATATCTGCAAAGGCAAACTTCTTCTCGTCGGCCGGTAGCAACCCTACTGACCCCAGATACCAGGTAAGATCATCTTTTTTCTTTTTATACTTAAAGAAATAGACATACCCTTTTTTCCCTTTAACCTTTGCCTGCAAACGACTCAGATACACCACTGAATCGGGTTTTGAATAAGAGGAAGCTGCACTAATCAGCTTACTGCGTCCCAGTTCGATATGGTTATTGTAACGTGCAGGGAATTTATCCAGCTGTTTTATTTTCTTCAACCCATTATACAGATCGTAGCGATACTCATCGAGGCTGGCAAAATAAGTAAGCATGGTATCGGGGATACTCTTCTTATTGCGCAGCAGCAGCAGCGTAGTGGTATACTTCAGTTGTTTATCCGCAGATGCCAGCATTTGCTGCATCAGTGTTGGCACGGCAGGTTTACTGTCCCAGAACGGCATTAACAGACGGGCATATAACTGCAGATCATCGTTGCCCGGGTCTTTATCGCCATCATTGTAGCGGTTATATCCGTTGCCGGTTTCATCATCTCTTTTCTTTTCTGCTTCCTTAATGGATTTTTGTTTCTCGAGAATGGCCTGTTTGCGCACCTCCTGTTTGGCTTCCAGCAGAAACTTGCTGTAGTAGCTTTCATAATCGGCAGGCTTCAGCTGGTTACTGTCAACCATTTCTGCCATCAGCATCATCAGCACATCTTTATAATCGCCGAGGTTGATCAATGGCAACAGATCGGTGAGTACAGTTTTGGTTAGCTGCAATGAATCATACAGGTTGCCCATAAAATTGCCGCCGAAATAAGGCCGGTCGCCTCCTCTGCTGTTACGTATGGTATAATTACCATACTCGTTCCACGAATTGGATGCAGCGCCCAGTACCGGTGGTTCTGCGGTTACGATATCTCTGAACCTGCCGATGGCATATTTTGTCTTTTGCTGTACCAGGCTGTTGAGTGCTGCCAGTTGAATGTCGAGGGTATCATTGGCCGCCTGGTAGATTTTAACCAGCGCATCTGTGGCAGCAGGCGTTTGTATTCTGCGCAGCTTGCCAATCAGTTCTTTTTTGGTGTCGAGATATTTCTTTTCGCTCCAGCTCAATGAGCCGATCGATTGTATCAATTGAGGCAGATCGGTAGAATCGACCCGCAGGTAACTTAATCCGCCTGCCGCTCGCTTACGGGCAGTACTGTCTCCTTTCAGAAAATCGTCGAAGAACAGTTTTGATTTTTTGGTGAAAGGATCATACGCGGTAAGGGTATCGGACGGGGTGAAGCTATCAAAGAAATTACGCAAAAAACTACTCGGCTGACTGAGTGTATCCAGCTGGGCAGACAACCCAAACCCAACTCCTTTTCTATAATAATTTTTAACCCATAACAGTCGGCTGCTGGCGGTGTCTGACAACTGGCTTTCCCAAACTCTGTATCCGTTTGGCAGATCATATTTCTTTTTGCTGCGTACAATCCAGGTCGTATCGCTGCCTGCCGGATATATGGCTTCTTTTTCAAGAACCGTTGTATCATCTACCTCCATATAACGGCCCACTTTATAGAAATTCACGAAGATGCGCTCACCGGTGGTATCGTTGCGAATGATCTTGCTTTTAAATACACCACCATTCATTACACGTTCCATTTCATCTTCATCATCTCCTCCGCCATACCCATAATTGTATTGGGGCAGTTCCATTTTTTCTTTGGCTGCCTCAGGAAATACCGGGCTCATCACAGAAAAATTGAGCGTGGTATCTACCCGTTTTACCGCGGCTGGGTATTGGTAGGGTTTGATGGTAAACGAACGCATGAAATGATCGAGTGCCGGTCCGTTCTTTTTACCGCAGGCTATAAGGGTGTAGTAATGCGGGCCTTCGATGATAAATCGTACCTGGTAAAAACGACCATTTTTATCTTTATAGGTGGCGTCGAGCGAAGGATAGCCCTGCCATTTGCCCATCTTTCTGGTCAATTGTTTGTCCATATATTCAGAAGCGCCAAAGCTTTCCTCCATCAGCTGCAGATCAAAGCTGTCTTCTTCGGCAAAATTGTGGTTATGGATATCAGACCGGATGATCCGGAAAAAATTGCCGTTCGCAACATCTGCCGCGTCGTATATCCAGCTACCGTCATTACCGGTAAAGGGGTCATGCGGCATATCGGCCACAAAGCCTCCCATCGGCGCCGTGATTTTTTTCCATTGAGCCGGGGCAGGTACTGACTTGAATTCTTTGAGCTGAATACTATTGAAAAAGCGGGAAGCTTCTTCTCCCTTGCTCACATATTCGCCGGTACCGCTCATCTTGAAAACAATTACTTCAAACGGGGTAACAAAAATATTGTAGCGCTGTATATCACCACGGCGTGTGCGATTGGTAATATCCAGCCCCTGGTAACCGTTGCGCGTAATATTGGTGCGTGTCAGAATTTTGCCGGGTATGTTTTCGTAAAGCAGGCTGTCTACTATATGGCGTACGCGATCAGTGGAGTGACTCCAGAGCCAGGCATTCGTCATTACACGTGTGACCATGTAATAACTGCCGTTGGCCATATCAGCATACTGCTCCTGCGATATCCCATTTTGTTCCCCAAAACGGTAGAACCTGCCGGGGATATCTACTCTATATACACCATCCTCTGCTGTTTGCGTGGAGAATACTACAGGTACCCGCAATTTCTCTACCTGGTTTTTGTGCTGGCTATCGCGATCTATCATTTTTACGGGGCGCAGGCGATAACCGCTGGCACGAAGAATTTCGATCACGCCTCTTTGCCCGGGCAAATGTGCAGCGCCCACTCCTACAAACAGCGACTGGCCGGTACGCAAAATAGAATCGATATTGCCTGCCTGTATTTCATTTCGGCGATACAGAAATTTTTCATCAAATGCCTGACTGAAACTGTTTACTTTATTGATCGAGTCGAGCCAGTCGAGGTTGCCGCTGCGATAGGCTTCCTGGAGACGGCCGGAAGAGAAGCTTCCTTCATTATCGTAACTGCGCTCTTTCCGGTCTTTTTCTTTGGCGGCATCCTTGTATGCTTCTGCCATCAGCTTCATACTTTCTGCATACTGCTCTACGCCTGCCACCTTTTTGCCCCAGCGCTTACCGCACTGGTAAATGTACATATCGAGGTAGGTATCTTCTTCAAAATCGTTTGATTCATCGCCATAAGTCCGGTACAGCAGATTATTGATAGCAGACGGGTTGCTGTAAAGAGCACGTTCTATTTTTTTATCGTATTTATAAAATTTAAGTGTGCTCTGTGTAAGGTAATCGCCGGGAGGGGAAAAGAAGTCGCTGCCCCGCGAGCGTTGATAACGTTCGGTTTCCAGGTCGTAGCGGGTCATATCTTCCTGCCACGATTCGGGGTTTGTTTCCAGTGCCACCACATCGGCCTGCTGTATACCCAGGTAAAATGAGTCTGCCAGGTGAAAAGCCAGTTTGCTGCTCACGTGCATGGTACCAAAGAGGTATGAAGGTTTTTTGAGGCCATTGCCGGTAATTTCCCACAACAGTCCCTGATACTTTTTGTTTTTCAGGCGGGGGGCCTGGGCGCTTACCAGGCAGGGCAGCAATAAGAGGAGGAGTAGGGTTCGTTTCATACAATTCCTATGATTCATTTTGGAGACAATTACACAGCCAGTCACTTCCCAACCGGCGCATCAATATCTGGCAGGCAGTGTTTTAGGTGGGCTGGATGGTAAATTACCACCGATTTGGGGTATTAACGGGAAAAAAGAGCAAAAAGTCTGACAAACAGCCTGAATCAAAAAATTATACACCCCTCTGGGGGTTATCTGGTTAATTTTGTACCTTTGCACGCTTTAAAAGCTGTCCGCATGACCAGGCCCGGTGCCGTAAGACCGGGGATGGATGCACGCTCCCCAGGTATCTTCTACCGGTTTGAGTCATGAGACCTTATATAAAATTGTCAATAAACTCATGAAGCTTTCACAATTCCGTTTCGACCTGCCCCTCAATCTGATTGCCCAAAATCCTGCGAAAAAAAGAGAAGATGCGCGTATGATGGTGGTACACCGTCACACCGGTCAGATCGAAAACAAACACTTTCGCGACATCCTCGACTACTTCGATGACAAGGATGTATTTGTAGTTAACAACACGAAAGTTTTTCCCGCAAGGATGTATGGCCGCAAGGAAAAAACTGGTGCAAAAATCGAGGTCTTCCTGCTGCGCGAACTGAACAAACCCAATCGCCTCTGGGATGTGATTGTTGATCCTGCCCGTAAGATCCGCGTGGGCAACAAACTGTACTTTGGAGATCAGGAAGACCTGGTAGCCGAAGTAATTGACAATACGACCAGCCGCGGCCGCACCATCCGTTTCCTCTGGGAAGGTTCTGAAGAAGGCTTTCGTGAGCAACTGGAAAAACTGGGCGAAACACCGCTTCCCAAGTATATAAAGCGCAAGCCTGATGAGGAAGATAAAGAGCGCTACCAGACCGTATATGCCAAACACGAAGGTGCAGTAGCTGCGCCTACAGCCGGCCTGCACTTCAGCCGCGAGCTCATCAAACGGCTTGAGATTAAAGGTGTGCGTTTTGCTGAAGTAACCCTTCATACCGGCCTCGGTACCTTCCGCCCCATTGAAGTGGAAGATCTGAGCAAACACAAAATGGATGCAGAATACTATCGTATAGAAGACAATGCCTGCAAGATTGTGAATCGTGCCAAAGAATATGGCCATCGTATCTGCTCTATCGGCACCACCACTATGCGCGCACTGGAATCTTCTTTCACCGCGCAAAAACTGCTGAAACCCTCTGAAGGATGGACCAACATGTTTATCCATCCTCCTTACGAGTTTAATATTGCCGATTCGCTGGTGACCAATTTTCATTTACCCAAAACCAGCCTGCTGATCATGACCTGTGCTTTTGCCGGTTATGAACTCACCATGGAGGCTTATAAAAAAGCCATCAAGGACAAATACCGTTTCTTCAGCTATGGCGACGCCCTGCTGATTATCTAAATAAGCCGTTCTCTGCTATTTTGAATGCCCTGCCACCCGGCGGGGCATTTCTTTTTCCAGCATATATATTACCACTAAAAATCAATCACATACACTTAATAACCTGCACTTTGAGCAAAGCCGCCAAAACCTTACCTTTGCGCAGTTTTATCCACTCAATAACAATTCCATAATATGGCAGATATTTTCGAAAGACTTCTGAAACATGCCGGCCCTATTGGTCAGCATCGTGAGCGTGCACATGGTTATTTCGCCTTTCCAAAGCTGGAAGGTGAAATTGGCTCAAGAATGAAATTTCGCGGACAGGAAATGATTGTATGGAGCCTCAACAACTATCTGGGGCTGGCCAATCACCCCGAGGTAAGAAAAGCCGATGCAGATGCAGCACAGCAGTTTGGACTGGCGCTGCCCATGGGCGCCCGTATGATGAGTGGCAACAGTAACTACCATGAGCAACTGGAAGCCGAGCTGGCTGCTTTCGAACATAAAGAAGATGCTATTCTGCTAAACTTTGGCTACCAGGGTATGGTAAGCCTGATTGACGTGCTTTGTGGCCGTCACGATGTAATCGTATACGATGCAGAAAGCCATGCCTGTATCATTGATGGTTTGCGCCTGCATCCGGGTCACCGTTATGTTTTTAAACACAACGACCTCGAAGATTTTGAAAAACAATTGCAACGTGCCACTGCCCTTATTGAAAAGCAAAAATCCGGCGGTATTCTCGTGATTACCGAAGGCGTATTCGGAATGGCAGGTGACCAGGGCCGTCTGAAAGAAATAGCCGAACTGAAAAAGAAATATGAGTTTCGTTTACTCGTAGATGATGCGCATGGTTTCGGCACACTCGGAAAAACAGGTGCCGGCGTCGGAGAAGAACAGGGCGTACAGGATCAGATCGATCTCTACTTCTCCACTTTTGCCAAATCGATGGCGTCTATAGGAGCGTTCATTGCAGGCGACCGCAAGATCATTGACTATATCCGTTACAATATCCGCTCTCAGATCTTTGCCAAAAGTCTGCCCATGCCACTGGTAATCGGCAACCTCAAACGCCTGGAACTGTTACGTACGCAACCCGCCCTCAAAGAAAAACTGTGGGAGAATGCACTTAAACTGCAAAGTGGCCTGAAAGAACGCGGATTTGATATCGGCAAAACAGATTCGGTGGTAACACCCGTATACATGAAAGGAGGTGTGGAAGAAGCTACAGCCATGGTGATGGACCTGCGCGAAAACTATCACATCTTCTGCTCTATTGTGGTATACCCCGTAATTCCGAAAGGACATATCATTTATCGCCTTATTCCAACTGCAGCCCACACAGATGCAGATATCCAGGCTACACTGGAAGCATTCTCAGCCACCAAGAAAAAGCTGGACGCCGGCGAATACAAAGCAGAAGCAATCCCCGATATGGCGGAATCAAGATAATAAAGACAGAATACTGTCGTAAAAGAAAAAGAGAACGTCATTACGTTCTCTTTTTTTATCCCTGTACTAATCAGAATTAAGTTGATGGCAGCCGTAACTGCTATTGCGGACAGCTATGATTTGATGATAAAAGAATACCTGAAAAAAAAGAACCTCCCGAATGAAATCCGGGAGGGCCCTAATCAAAAACCATTAACCATTAAACCTTATCCTATGAAAATTCACAGGCAATATCGGCAATAAAGAATTAACACAAAACTTTTTGCCATTTTTTTTTGCTGAAAGTGTCAAAAAAACACCATTTATTGACTGGTCTCAATGTTATAACGTTAATTAATGATATATCCGGTTAAACTATTTGCTTGCGCAAACGTTTGTCTAACTTTCGTTGTTATCCTTCAGTAATTAGCAGAATTTTACATTCAGAATATTATTTATGAAGAAAATAGTCGTAGCCATTACCGGAGCCAGCGGTTCCATTTATGCCCGCCAGGTATTGCGGAAACTGGAATTACTGAAAGAACACTGGTCGGCTGTGGATATCGTGATGACAGAAAATGCACGCCAGGTATGGCAAACAGAACTGGATGATGACAGCTATTCAAGGCTTCCGTTTCGGGCCTATTCCACACAGGATTTTCTGGCCCCCTTCGCTTCCGGTTCGGGCCAATACGATACCATGATCATTGTGCCCTGCTCTATGGGCGTTCTGGGCCGGATTGCAGGCGGCATTTCCAACGATCTCATTACGCGGGCTGCCGATGTGGTGCTGAAAGAAAGACGCCGGCTTATTTGTGTAGTGCGCGACACTCCTTACAACCTCATTCATATCCGTAATATGGAAACGGTGACACAGGCCGGCGGCATTATCTGCCCTGCCACTCCTTCCTTTTACAGCAAACCCAAAACGCTGGAGGATGTAGCAGCCACTGTTGTAGACCGGGTGCTGGACCTGGCAGGTCTGCCGGTAAAAACATTCCGCTGGGGCAGCAACGAAGATTAAGGATGCAGTGTACTATAGATTTTATCAAGCAATCCGCCACTGGTTATATCAAGAGTTAGCTCCCAAAACATAATTCCATTGAGGCCTTTCTCTTTTACATACTTTGTTTTGGCAGCAACGGAGTTCATATCATCGTAGGTGGCAAATATTTTCTCTTTGGGATTATAGGCATACGCGGCTCCGGCCTCTTTATCCTGGAAAAACCGGTACCCCTTTTCTGTTGTAATCGTGCTCCTGAAAATGGAATAAGGCACAAAACTTTTAAATTTCCCCGACTGGTAAAGTCCATTGTTTGTCCCGTCTACCTGCTCCCAGGTACGGGCATAAAAAGCTGCACCAATCACCACTTTGCTGAGCGGGAATCCAATACCGGCCAGATACTTCACAGCCTGATCGGCACTCTCCACCTGTTTAGATGTGGAGTAAAGCGGCGTATGATGGCCTGTAACAGTACTGAAACCGTTTACGAGATCATAGCTCATGAGATTTACACGGTCAATAAGTGGAGCCAGTTTATCCCATTCCACTGCCTGCTCCAGAAAAACGGGGAAACCACCGGCTGCAAAACTGATCTCATTGTTTTTGCCCAGACTATCTCGCAATGCTTTTACAAGAGCGGTAAAATTGGGCCTGTCTTCTTCGCGGTAAGGATGCCCCGGATGCCCCGGAATGGCAGGATACTCCCAGTCGAGGTCTATACCGTCTGTTTTAAAATAGTTATTGATCTCTTTCACGGAAGAAGCAAAGTCGAGCCGTCCCTGCCCGGTAGCAAAGACATCAGAGCAGGGTTTACAACCACCCCAGCCACCCAGCGACAACATAACTTTCAGTACAGGGTTACGTTTTTTCATCGACACCAGTTTATGGATAGTGGCGGTATCACCGGCATTATCTACATTGAGCCGGTTGCCTTTGAGATGGCAGAAACTATAAATGATATGGGTGAGTTTTTCTACCGGGTAGCTATCTATCTGGTTCACATTGCCGGAATAATAGGCAATGACCGTAACAGGTGCGCCACCCTTCTGTGCACACGCAGCGATCGGACAAATATACAAGAGGCAGAAGAGACAGCTTAACGGCAGAAAAATCGCACGCATAATCTTTTTTTATCGAGGTGTAAAAAAAATGAAGAATGTAATGGTAAAATAGGACTTTCCCGTCAACCTTCCTGCAAAACAGTTGTTAGCATTGCAGAATCCTGACTGAGACAGGAAAAATAACCATTTAACAAATTAACATTGCCTGTTGTCAGGATTATTGCGTGGAATGGAATCAAATAATGACTTTTACGGGAATTCTCATTTATATTTACCGCATAACAGGCCAGGCGTAATGCAGGATTGTTATTGGCAACAATATTTCCTGCCGCTTTGCCCTTTGCCACTACCTGCAACATCCTTTGCCTATAATAAAAATGTCTTTACTAAAACAACCTTTCGAAGATCGCTGGTCGAAATATGGTGGCCATTCACCGATTAGCCTTTTTTTTCATCACATTCATCCTATCAGCCAGGAGGCGATTGCGCGCATTGATGCCAGCACGTTCCCTTTACATGCCGCACGCGGAGAGATGATCTTTAAACCTGGCAGTAAAGGCGACCGCCTGTACCTGATCCTGAAAGGAGTAGTAAGGGGCTATATTGTAGAAGACGGGAAGGAGATCACTACATGGATCAATGAAGAGAACGAAATTATAGGTACTATCAGAAATCTGGGCCTGGCGGGACCTTCGGAAGAATCTATTCAGGCTATCGAAAACTGCGAACTGATCGGCATGCCTTACGAACTGGTAGAAGAATTATATACCACCTATCCCGAGTCAAATATTGTAGGCCGCAAAGTTCTGGAAGACAGCTACCGTGCTGCCGAAGAGCGGGCTTATATTTCCCGGATACCTGCTGCCGAGCGCAGATACAAGCGCCTGGTAGAAACCCGCCCCAACCTGGCCAATCGGATTCCATTGAAATACATCGCCTCTTATCTGGGTATTACACTCGAAACATTAAGCCGTATCCGCAACCGCCGCTCTATTTAGCCATTTTTCTATACAGACAATCTTATTTGCAGAGCCGCTGTATAGCGGCTTTTGTTATTTATCAAGAATAAGCACCCGATGATCAAGCTTAATTTTTAAGGCAGTTGCGACCTGCTACTTTGCAGTTGCAATTCATTATTACATCAATAAAAATTAACGTCATGAAAACGATCAGTTACCGGATTCTTACCGGATGTATGGCGCTGCTTTTGATCAGTAGCGTGCTGATGAGTTATACCACATACAGAGGCGGAGAAGGATTTGAAGTATTTCTAAACAACAAACTCGTTGTTCAGCTTTTTGGTAAAAACATGAACGGCGCCAGTACCCTTTACCTGGAGCCCGGCGTGAATAATGAAATCAGCATTCGCTATCATCATTGCGGAAAGACTGGTAAATCGCGCAGGATAGATATAAAAAATGAAAAGGGAGAAATCGTCAAAACCTGGCGTTTTGCCGATAATGCCACTCCAGGTAATGCCATGAAATTCAAAATAAATGAAGCCCCCGGCCTTAAACTCCTGGCGGGCCAGGTTCGCTGGAGTATTTATTACACCTCAAGTGAATTACCCGATGGCCGTCAGCTGGCTCTACTGGCCAACGGCAGTGCAGCTACTGCCAGGCGCTAGCGCATTGCGACAGGCCGGCATGGCCGGCCTTTTTTTAGTTCCCCTTCCTTATCACCTGTCTGCTACAGCTTCCACTCAACTGAACTCTCCATTCAGCAATTCATACAGTTTTGGCTTCTGCAGGAAAGCGGCATCCCGTTTTTTTGCCATACAAAAATCAACAGCCATGACAATATCTTTTTTTAAACAAACGCTGACAGGTATCTTTCTGGGCTCCTTTCTGCTGCTCACAGCCTCTTCATGCAAAAAAGAAAAAGACAGTAAGCCTGATACACCCGGCAATACAATCCGCCTCGCCGAAGTAAAAAATGATGACCGGCAGGTCAATTTTTTCTACGATGGTACAGGCCGTGTAAATAAAGTAATCGTAAAAAGCGACCTGAATCTCAGCGATGAGACCATGGAGTTTCAGGTTTCTTACCAGGGCAACCAACTGGCCAAACTCAGTGCAACCAACGGCGATGAACTGATACCTGTATACGAAAACGGTAACATAGTACGGGCAGATTACTATATGGCCGACACCCGGGTAGCATATACTACTTATCATTATGAAGCCAATCAACTCAAACGCGTTATCATATACGTTGGCAGCCAGCCGGATTATGAACCTTTTCTTGGATTTGACTTTGAATACAATACTACAGGCAGCGTAAGCAGAACGGTTGCGTTTGTGCGCAATAACATACCGGGTCAGCTTAAACGCAGCGGTCACGTAGATTTCACCTACGATGATCAGACCAATCCGCTGTTTCAACACCGGCAGTTGCTTTCACTGTTCTGGGAAAGCGTTTCTTCCCATAATATTTTGCAGGAAAATCACTTCGACGCACTGCTGAACCAATCCGATCGCTTCGCCTATAACTACACTTACAATAGCAACGGCCTGCCCGAAAGAGCCACTATTACCATGGGACTGCCCGGTCAACCAACCAGCACCAGCAACCTGATTTATCGCTATCAATAAAATCTGTCATGAGCAATTGTACCATATCTGCAGACAACCGCAGGGCTTGTACAAAGCCGACGCCCTCCTGTAGCAAAACCGCCTGCATCCCTAGCAGGCGGGATATGGTTTTTGTACCCGGTAACCCGGAAACAAGGCTTACTAACCAGCCCGCACAACAGCAAGACATTATCCATGATTTTGTACAAAGGCTGGAGCGCAGTATTGTGAAAAACAGCGGAAGCTGATGTCAGAATGTGCTGGTGTGCTAATTTGCTGATGTGCTAATGGGTTTCGTGATTTGACAATTTGAAGATTGACGATGAAAGGAGAAAAGATAGAATAACCGTATGCTGTAAAACATCTTAAAACAGCTCCTTGCTGACAGTGATTCAGGATTAAAGGCATGGAGAGAATTGTGTATGTAAGTCTTCACCATCTTCGGGAAATATTGCCCGCAGAAAGCGCAGCCTATCGCCGGTGAAAAATTTACAATACGGGCCTAAATCTTACTGAAATTTTAGCTGCATCATTACCGCATTTTTCAATCGTTCGCTATGCAGCATTGTTTAGTTTATTAACCCATTAGCACACCAGCACATTCTCTCTCCCGGCCGCACATACTTTTTTCGTTACCCATTCGTTATATCCGTAAGCAGACCCTACGCATATTCATGAAAAAACTGGCATTCCTGTTACTATTGATCCCCATGGGCAGCATGGCCCAGAACTTCCATCTTTCTACCCGCCTGGGCATAATGTCATATCAGGGTGATCTCAAAGCCAAATCACTCTCACTGTCCCAGAGTAAATTTATGGGCTCACTGGGTGTGCGGTACGATCTTACTGAGCACCTTGCCTTACGTTCTTACCTGACTCTGGGCGGTTTGCGGGCCGATGACAAAAAAGGAACAGCCTCTATGAAAATGCGTAACCTTAATTTCTCCAGCAGCATCTTTGAATGGGAAGCCGGTCTGCACTACAGTATACTCGACCTGAATTATCACTGGTGGACGCCCTATGTGTATGCCGGTATTGCCCTTTATCATTTTAAGCCGCGAACCAAAGATGAAAACGGTGAAAAGGTTTTTCTTCAGCCACTTTCTACCGAAGGCCAGGGCGTAGTAGCCGGCGTTGATAAATACAAGCTCACTCAACTCAATATCCCCCTCGGCATCGGTGCAGAGCGCATGCTCAATGAAGATATGCGGGTAGGCCTTGAAATGGGCTATCGCAAATTATTTACCGATCACCTCGACGACGTAAGCGGCAACTATGCAGACCAGTCGGTCCTTTTTGCTGCAAAAGGGCAACAGGCTGTCGACCTCGCCTATAGAGGCGATGAGGTAGGCGCTGGCCCCTATCCCGCTGCGGGTGCCACCCGTGGCAACAGCAAAAACAAAGACGGCTATTTCTACATAGCCGCCACCTTCACTCTACGTTTTTACTTTGACAAATACAAACAGATTGCCGGACTGCCGGGATCAAAAAGAAGTAAAAAAGTAGGTTGTCCGGCCAATAGGTTTTAAGAGAAAGGTATAATGGGTGTAAAAGTTTAAAAGTATAAAGAGTTTAAAGAGTGCATAAACCTCCTTAAACCCTTTATACTTTTAAACCTTTAAACTTTTATACTTTTATACTTTTTTAGTCAACTCTTCTTCACCAATTCCAGCTTTGCCAGTTCATCACTGATAAAACTGATTTCATCTGCATTCAACTTTACATTAACTGCAGCGGCATTCTGAACGGCCTGTTCTTTATTGCGTGCACCTGCCAGTGCGATAGTAATACCAGGCTGCTCGACTGTCCAGCGCAATACCAGTTGACTGAGCGAGGCATTTTTCTCTTTTGCCAATGGTCGCAGCTTATCCAAAAATGCATTGGTGCGCGCAAGATTTTCTGGTGAAAAGAAATGAATCCCTGCGCGGTGATCACCGGCCGCAAACTGATGACCCGGCTGCATTTTACCTGTCAGCAATCCTCGCTCCAGCGGGCTGTATGCGAGTATCGCCAGCCCATGCTGCAGGCAGAAAGGCACAACAGCCGTTTCTATCTGACGCTTGACCATACTATAGGGCACCTGGTCTGATACCAGCGGTACATACTTTAATGCTTCCGCCAGTTGTATTTCATTATAGTTACATACGCCGGCATGGCGCACTTTACCCTGACTGATCAGTTGCGCAACTGCTTCCATTGATTCCTGGATAGGAGTGGTAACATCGGGCCAGTGTATCTGATACAGATCAATATAATCTGTACCCAGCCGGCGCAGACTGTCTTCGCATTCTTTTATAATACTCTCTTTGCCGGCATACTTGTAAATATCAATTTCCTGCCCCTGGTTATTACGGCTATGAAATGCGAAATCACCTTTGGCCAGATCCCAGCGCATCCCAAACTTGGTTATGATCTGCACCTTATCTCTCTGCAGCCCTTTGATGGCTTCTCCGACAATCTCTTCACTCTCACCCTGTCCATAAATGGGTGCAGTGTCAATACTGGTTACGCCCATATCCCAGGAAGCGCGGATTGCTTCAATCGCGTCGCGTCTTTCTGTACCACCCCACATCCATCCTCCCGCGGCCCATGCCCCAAAGGTGATGACAGATAACTGCAGATCAGATTTGCCTAATTTTCTGTATTCCATGTCCTGATTTTTTGAGATAGTGAATAAGACGCTAAGATACCATCAATATTTTCAGCAAGCGTCGCCGGACAATACATTATCGGAAAGACGCTTTAAGAAGCAGCCAGTTGGCCAGTATAATACCGGCAAAAATGATCAGCATACTCCATACATGCAGGCTGGTAAACTGCTCATGCAGAAAAACGGCCGCCTCCAGGCTGCTGAAAACGGGTATGAGGTTCCCAAACAATGCTGTGCGGCCGGCACCCAGCGATGAAAGGGCTTTATTCCAGCATAGAAAACTAATAACGGATGTACCAATACCCAGGTAAAGAATAATGGCAAGCAGTGAGCCGTTCCACGCAATCCTCTCTCCATGTACCAGGTCCCAGCTGAGGAAAGGTATCAGCAGCAATGTGCCAATAAAGAAAAGCATGAAAAGAAAGGTAATGGGCGACAACCCTGTGGGTTTACGTCTCACCAGGATATTGTAAACCGCAAAAGAAAAAGCGGCCAGCAGTATCCAGCCATCGCCGGCAGTAAACCGGAAATGCAGTAGATGATTTAAGTCGCCATGCGAAAGCAGCAATAATACTCCACTCAGACAGAGTGCCAGTCCCCACAACTTGAAACTGTCGAGTTTTTCTTTCAGGAAAATGCGCGCCAGTAAAATCGCCATGACGGGTGATGAGGTTGTACCAATCAGGGCCAGGTTAATGGCACTCGTATAATGAGCACCTATATACACAAATGTGTTGAAGAGTGTAATACCAGCAAGGGCGGTCCAGAATAAATATCCCAGTGCAGGACGCACCTGTTTCCACTCTCTCCGCACCGCACGTATTGCAAAAGGAAACAATACGACAGTAGCTGTAAACCAGCGATAGAAAGCCAGGCTGCCAGGCGGTATCTGATGGATCACGCCACGTGCCACCACAAAATTGCCCGACCATATCACAACAGCCAGCAATGCCAGGCCAATGCCCAGCAATGCTTCATTATTCTGACTGTTATTATTGCCCATGCGGCTGCGAAGATAGGCTGTAGGCGCCATTTGCAGCCAGCCCTGCAAAACCCGGTTGACACCTGTCAGCCGCCTACCTAAGCCTGATCAGTTATTATAAAGGCATAGTTTATAGCTTTGCCATATGAACCAAACACCCGTTTACCAGACAGCTGCCGAAGCACTGTCTGTAGTACAGTCAGGTCAGCGGATTTTCGTACAGGGCAGTGCGCAAACGCCCACTTTTTTGCTGAAGGCCCTGGCTGCAGAAGCTCCCCGCCTGCGCCATGTAGAGCTGGTATCGATTACCGTATTCGGAGATGTGCAGGTAGATAAGCCGGCCTTCGCTGAAAGTTTTCATTTCAATTCCCTGTTTGTATCAGCAAGTATCCGGCAGGCCGTACAGGAAGGCATGGCCGATTATGTACCTGTATTCCTGAGCGAAATACCCGAACTGTTCAAACGCAATATACTGCCGCTTGATGCGGCCCTGGTACAGGTTTCTCCGCCGGATAAACATGGGTACTGTTCGCTTGGGCTTTCTGTTGACATTGCGCGCTCTGCCGTCAATACGGCCCGGTATGTAATTGCCCAGGTAAACCCGCAGGTGCCGCGTACGCATGGTGATGGACTCATTCATTGCAGCCAGTTCAGCAGCATGGTCTATTGCGATGCTCCTTTATATGAAAACAACTATGCATCACGCGTCACTGATATTGAAAACAGAATTGCCCGTCATGTAGCCGATCTCATCGAAGATCGCAGCACACTGCAGATGGGCATTGGCGCCATTCCGGACGCCGTTCTGAAAGCCCTGTCCGGACATAAAGACCTGGGAGTGCATACCGAAATGTGCTCAGACGGTATCATTGATCTGGTCGAAAAAAATGTGATCAACAACCGGTACAAACTGATCCATCCGCATAAGACAGTAACAGCCTTTGCGCTGGGCAGCCGCCGGCTGTATGATTATGTAGACGACAACCCGGCGTTCAACTTCCTTGACATCGATTACGTCAACGATCCGCATATCATACGCCGCAATCCGCGGATGGTCTCTATTAACAGCGCTATTGAAATTGATCTTACCGGTCAGGTTTGTGCCGACTCCATTGGTACTTATCAGTATTCCGGAGTAGGTGGTCAAATGGATTTTATGCGTGGTGCTGCCCTGAGCGAAGGAGGTAAACCCATTATTGCACTTCCATCGCGCACCAACAAAGGTATATCGCGGATTGTACCTTTCCTGAAACCAGGTGCCGGAGTGGTCACCACCCGTGCACATATGCACTATGTAGTTACCGAATATGGTGTTGCCTATTTGTTTGGTAAAAATTTCCGCCAGCGCGCAAAAGCTCTGATAGATATTGCTCATCCCGATGACCGCGAAGAACTGGAAAGAGCCTGTGTGGAACGGTTCAAAAGGTTCTGAACGGTTAATATTTGCGGCGCGCAATGGTGTAGCGACGCGCGATGGTGTAACGATGCACAATGGTGTAGCGACGCATTGCAATGCGTCGCTACAATGAACAATACGTCGCTACAATGAACAATACGTCGCTACCGTACCGCGTCCTTCTGGCAGGATTGTAAAAAATCTTTTATTCCCTGAACGATTTTGTCTGCAATATCCTGCTGAAATTTCTCTTCGAGGATCAGCGCTTCTTCTTCAGGATTACTGATAAAAAGCATTTCCACAAGTGCATTGGGGTATTCTATTGGACTATTGAGCATGAAATTGAAGCTACCGGTATTGCCATATTCCTTTAAACCCAGTTCCAGCATTCGTTTATAAATCAGGTGGCTGAGCGGACGAAATCCAATGTACCGGTAAAATGTACCGGTGCCGCCTACATTCACGGGGTCTGCAGATGAGTTGAGGTGTATGCTGATGAGCAGGTCGGGCATACTATCGCGGTACATCAGTATGCGCTCTTTATTGTCTACAAATTGTTCTGTTTGCCGCGTCATTATTACATGAGCGCCGTAGTACTGCAATGCTTTCTTGAGTTTGAGCGATACAGCCAGCGCCAGTTCCTTTTCAATACTTCCCGTGGGTCCGCCTGCCCCCGTATTACTACCGCCATGGCCTGCATCGATGGCAATACGCAGATGACGCAAATCGAGTTGTTGCGGCTGCCGTCGCACCTGTATATTGAGGCGGTTGCCGGTATAAAATATACGATGCCCCCAGTGCTGCTGATGGCGAAGATCAATTGTAATACGTACTACTTCATCTTCCAGTTGCTCATAGGAGACATTTTTGATCTCGCTGGTATTTTCAAACTGGGTGATCCAGTTGGTATTGATGGTAGCACCAAACACATCCACTACAATCCGTGAGGGGTCTACCAGTTGCATAGACTGATAAGGCAGCCGGGCATCAAGTGCTACTGTTACATAATCACTCGCTGAGTCGCCATACACCCGCCAGTTACCTGTAAGCGATTTGGGCGGCAGGTAGCCGGGCGGTACCGGTTCCACTACATCGTCAGGAATATAAGCGGTGCGGTATGGGGTAAGCTGTACGCGGTACAGATCATTTACCTTACCCGTAACCTGTAATACAATAGATGAATCTATATAGCCGATTTTAGCGCCTCCCAACCTGTCCTCCCCTGTTCCATACAGCAGATGAGCCAGTCTTCCGCGGGTAATGATCATTCCCTGTTTTTGCGAATTCAGTATGCTGATAGTTTGATCAGCCCTTCGGGTAACGGTATTGCCGCTACTGTCTTTTACAAAGAAAGGGATTCGTAAAGAGGCGAAAGAATCTGTTGGGCGAACGGTGTACTCACCCTGATATATACCCGGCATTGGCTGCGATGGTCCTGTGGGCAACTCGTACAACGGAATAGAATCAATCGCATATACGCGGGCGCCGGGTAATGCTCTTACACGGAACCGCAACTTATCACCGGCCCGCACCAGCAGGTTGCCGGCAGGATTTACTTCAACAGAAGCGATACCGAGTGTCTTTACCGTATCTGGTGCTGTGGCCGGTACGTAGCGGAAAGTAACCAGCCGGGCAATGGTATTGGCGCCGGAGCGTGCCAGCAGATTAAACTGATTATCGCCTGGCTTCAGATTGAGTTCATAGGCAAAGCCGCCCGAAGAATATACTTTAACTGCGCTGCCATTGATTGTCAGTTCGCATCCCTTACAGGTGCTGCCAGAAATAAACTGACGGGCATTTTTCACAACTGTTGACTCCCTTACCGGTTGCACGAGTTTCACAAATGGACGCGGATTGCTTTGCGACCAAACCATACTGCTTATCAACAATGCTGCGGTTACTACTATTGGTTTTACCATGGGCACTTCATCTTAAAACCATAAAATTACCGATTTTATACAGGCAGAAAGGCCTGTATCCTTTTTTTAACGATTGCAGAAATCTATAAAAGCGGAGATACTAAACGGGCAATTTTTTCCACTATCTCCCTGTAAAGCGCCCGTTGCGCCCAGCTTGCCGGATCTATACGGGTGGCATGCTGCAGATCGGCAAAAAAAGTTTCCCGCAGAGAAGCGGCAATGGCCGTATCGTAAACAAATGCATTCACTTCAAAATTCAATTCAAAGCTCCGGTAATCCATATTGGCTGATCCTATTACAGCCAGCTTACCATCGGTCACCATCGTTTTGGCATGAATAAATCCTTTCTTATAGAGATAAATCTCAACGCCCGCATCCAGCAAATCGCCATAATAAGAACGGGCAGCTGCATTGACGAGTTTACTGTCTGAGATACCGGGCACCAGCAACTTTACCTGCAATCCGCTGAGCGCAGCAATACTCAATGCCTCCAGCATACTTTCGCCCGGAATAAAATAAGGAGTAGTGATCAGAATCTCTTTCTCTGCCAGGTATACTGCCTGCAATAAAGAATACAGGATACTGGGTTGATTGGAATCGGGGCCGCTGGCAGCTATCTGTACCAGTGTATTATTTGCCTCCAGACTGGGAGGCATAAACAGCATTTCATCTGCAGCCAGTGCCTCACCCGAGCAAAAGCGCCAGTCGCATAAAAAAAGATATTGCAGATAATACACGCCCGGGCCATCTATACGCAAATGGGTATCACGCCAGTAAAGCGGACTGTCTGGGGTATTGATATATTTATCGCTCACATTTATGCCCCCGGTAAAAGCAGTTTGCCCATCTACAATCACCACCTTGCGGTGATTGCGGTAGTTAAGCCTGTTGGCCAGCAGCAGGATCAAAACCTTATGAAACGGAAACGCCTGTACACCGGCCGCTTTCAGCTTTGGCACAAGTTTTTTACGGATTCGGCGACTGCCAAAATCGTCATAGATAAATCGCACGGCCACTCCTTCTCTGGCTTTCCGCATCAGCAGCTCTGCCAGCTGCTGACCGATTGCATCATTCTCATAGATGTAATATTCAATATGAATATGGTGACGGGCTTCGCTGATGGCTTTCAGCATTTCGGGAAATTTTTCTTCGCCATTCAGCAATACTTTTACGTGATTGTGCCCTGTGAGCTGACTGTGCAGATCGCGGGTAAGAAATGATGCCAGCTCCCGGTTATGCTGCAATACGCCGGCACTCTGCCGAAGACTTTCATCAGCATAAGACGAAATATGTTCCCGCAGCCCGCTCAGCAATTGCTCATCGGCCAGCAATTTGCTGTTATACAATTTTCTTTTGCGGTAATTAATACCAAAGGAAAAGTAGAAGACCATACCTATTACCGGAAAAAAGATTACAAACAGCAGGTAGGCCATGGTTTTGGTAACGCTGCGTGTATCATAAATGATCCGCAGGCATACCAGCACCAGAATGGTGATATAAACGATCTCGATCAGTAATATCCAGTTCATATCCGCCTCAAGTTAAGGCGAATATGCTAAAAGTAAATCGTCAGCTGCCAACATCCGGCATTACCCGTTTTAACATCTGCCAGGCCCCGCAAAATAGATTTGGCATCCCGGTTGTTGGTATATCGGGTATGAAAGAAACACATTTTTATATAGTACTGCAATTAAAGACGCCGGAAGGCTTTGAGCCCTTTGGAAAATTTTTTGTAAGCAGCAGCCGGGCGCAGGCGGAAGAGTTGTTTGGAAAACTATTGTGTCGCCCGAGAGGTACAGATGGCGATGTACTGCAACTCGACCTGGTGGAGACCGGCAATGGGCTGCCGCATAACCTGCAGGTGCTTAGCTGTAACCTGGATGATATGGCCGAAAACTGCCGTATCATCATCCGGGAATGTTTCAAATTCAGGAATCTGGAATAACTGATCAGGCCAGTTGCTGTAAAGGAAAACTGGCCTGCAGTTCGCATCCACGTCCGGGCGAACTTTTGATATGAAGCGCTCCCTGAAACAATTCAAGGCGGCTCCTGATATTTTTCATCCCTGTGCCTTCAGGCTGGATGTGTACATCAAATCCGCGACCATTGTCGCTGATGCGTACCAGTGCATTTTCTTCGCTGGCTTCAATCCGGATGGAAATAGCCGAGGCCGCAGCATGTTTGATAATGTTATTGACCTGCTCCTGCACTATCCGGTATACCATCAGCTTTTGCTCTTCATCGAGCAACTGATCGGCCTCTTCTGCCACCAGTACAGAAAACTCCACCGATTTCACCCGGGTAATATAACGGATAAGCGAAGCAATCGCATCTTTGAGCAGCTGCTCTTCAAAACGGGGTGGCTTCAGGTTGGCCGATAGCTGCCTGATCTCCTGCACCGACATGTCGAGCATTTCCTTAATGCGGGCAGCCAGTGCATCCGTGTCTTTCCCCCCTTGCTGCAAAGAGCCGGCATAGAGAGTTGCCACACTCAGCATCTGGGCAATATTATCGTGCAGCTCCTCTGCCCAGCGGTTACGTTCTTTCTCTTCTGCATTGATTACAGAGCGGGTGAGTTCCATTTTTTGCAGCAGCTGCTGACGGTGATATTCCCGCTCCAGCAAGCGAAATTCAGTCATATCATGAATAGCGCCGATAACTCCGTAGGCGGTACCCCAGTCATCTTTCAGAATATACACGCTATGTAATACATGCCGGACCTGGCCGGTGATGGTCAGGGCACGGTATTCTTCACGCCAGTAATTAATACCGGCTTTCATTGCTCCATCAAATTGTTGCAATACCCGCTGCAAATCGTCGGGATGAATATGTGTTTCCCAGAAACGGCGGGCATCATAGATTGTTTTGTTATTGGTAATACCCAGTATCTGGCGCATGGTAGCATTGAAGATCACTTTGTCTTCGCGGATATTATACTCATAGATGCCTTCTTTGGTTGCCGTGACGAGGGCATCATTTTTTTTCTCCATGATCTTGTATTCTTCCAGCGTACGTATAAGCCGTTTATACATAGAGCGGCTGAGGATGAGAAGAAAAAGAGTGGATAACAGCACAAAGAAAATACCCTTGTACTGTTCTATTTCCTGCATACGTTCGGTATTGCCGGCTGCAATACGGGCAGCCAGCTGGCCGCTGAAAACGATCCATAAAATTCCAAAAATGAGATAGGCAAGACTAAGTCTTACAGGAACCGGAATTCGGGCAAACATGTGCTGGTATTTGGCGGTAAAAAGAGGAAAGGCCTGACCGAATTTAATCATTCAGTTTTTATTTTACAATACCAGCTGCCAATATACCCTCATCAGGCTATAAAAAATCGGCCTGTCACCCAAACTGAACAGACGTCATGTTAAGCGAACCGGCTACCAGCTGGTCATTAAAAAACTCCGGCGTTTCCTGTTGTTGCTGCAGGCCCAGTGCATACATGAGCGGATAATAATGGTCGGGCGTGGGTACGGCCAGCAGGGCCGACTTGCTCAGCTTTTCATATTCGATCAGGGCCCGGTGATCACCCGCACTGATCTTTTGTTTGAACAGTTCGTGCATTTCTATGGCCCAGTCAAAACCAAAACCAGGCTGCTCCAGTTTATCCCAGGCAATGAGGCGAAGATTATGCACCATATTTCCGCTGCCGATAATAAGCACCCCTTTCCTGCGTAATGCGGCCAGCTCTTTGGCCAGCTCATAATGCCAGGCCGCAGGCTTCGCATAGTCAATGCTCAACTGCAACACAGGAATTTTCGCGTCGGGAAACATATGACGCACCACCGTCCATGCACCATGGTCGAGGCCCCAGTCATGGTCAAGACCTACCTGGGTGCTGCTGATGAGGCTACGGGTTTCTTCGGCCAGGGCAGGCATACCCGGAGCCGGATATTGCACGTCAAACAACTCCTGCGGAAAACCGCCAAAGTCATGAATCGTTCGCGGGTGCTCCATGGCTGTAATATGTGTGCCCCTGGTAAGCCAGTGAGCTGAGATCACCAGTACAGCTGCTGGCACGGGCATCTGCGCGGCACGGCGGGCCCATTCCTGGCTAAATGTATTATGCTCAATGCCATTCATGGGCGAACCATGACCTATAAAAAGGACGGGCATTGGCTTTTCCTGCTCTTTCAACCCATCCGTAAACTTCTTAAAACCTGCAAGCGTTCCCATAGTTACAATCCCTCCGGTTAATGTTTGTATGAATTTACGTCGACTCATGCAGTGTAAAGGTACGGTATTTTCAACAAATCAATGTTTAAACATTGTTATAAGATCCGCCGCAGCCGGATCGTGAAAAACCGCATTTTCCCCTTTCGTAAACTTACCATGCAAATTGAGTAGTTATGATATTGCGCCTCATTGATTTTTGGTGCAGCTTTGTATCTGCAAACGAACGTCTATGCAACTCATGATGTATATCGGTAATGATCTTATAGAATCGGTTACCGTAAACCAGGAAAGTCTTCGCGTGCCGGGTTACCTGGGTAGCTTCAAACGCAACCTGAAGGTAAAGTATCGCGAGTTGATTCAGCAATATCCTGATCCCCCTGAGTTTCTGGTGGTGGAGCCAACGCCCATGCCTGTGGAACACCGCAAAGCAAGTTAACGTACAAGGAGTCCTGCCATGCCCATAAAATAACCCCGGTAATTGCCGGGGTTATTTATTTACTGAGGATGTCTTGCTGGTTTATATCTTTCCTACACTACGCTCAACGAAAGCTGTCAGCGCCGGTCCTTTCAGCAATCCCTGATTGAGCAGGGCCAGGTCATACGCATGCTGAATCATATCTGCCTGCTGCTCCTGCGGAGCGCCCAGAATACGGCCGATAAGCGGGTGATTGGCATTCACGGTCACTTTGTAGTTATCGGGCATAGATCCGTAAAACTGCATGCCGCCGCCGCCCAGTTTGGCCATATCCTTCATACGCCGCATCCACTCTTCCATGGTAATGGTTACAGGCAGTGCTTCGGCCGGCAGACTTTCGATCTGCACCTGCATGCTGGCATTATTGATCGTTTTGTCAAAAAGCTCTTTTACCTGGTTGCGTTCTTCTTCGCTGAGCTGATGAACCGGTTCCTCACCTTTCTCTATTAATTTATCCAGCACATCCGCATCCACACGCTTAAGGCTGGTTTTTTCCAGCTTTTGCTCGAGATGTGAGAGAAAGTGTGTGTCAATAGGCGAGTTCATCAGCAGCACATCGTATCCTTTTCTGGCAGCAGCCTGAATATAACTGTCCTGCGATTGCGGATCATGGCTGTACAGATATACCAGTGTCTCGTTTTTGTCTGTCTGAAAATCTTTCACTTTGGCCTGGTATTCTGCCAGTGTGAAATGCTGATTGGCTGTATTGGTAAGCAGTAAAAAGTCTTTGGCTTTTTCATAAAATTTCTCGTCCGATATAGCGCCATACTTCACAAACAGACCGATATCGTTCCATTTCTCTTCATACCCTTTCCGGTCTTTTACAAACAATTCATTGAGCTTATCGGCAACTTTGCGGGAGATATAGCTGTTGATCTTTTTCACATTGCTGTCGGCCTGCAAAAAAGAACGGCTTACATTGAGGGGAATATCCGGCGAATCGATTACGCCATGCAGCAGCAGCAGGAATTCCGGCACAATGTCTTTCACTTCATCTGTAATGAATACCTGGCGGCTAAAGAGTTTGATCTTGTTTTTCTGTATTTCAAAATCATTTTTCACTTTGGGGAAATACAGTACACCTGTAAGATTAAATGGATAATCCACATTGAGGTGTATCCAGAACAAGGGATCATCGGCAAAGGGATAGAGTTCGCGGTAAAAGTTGAGATAATCTTCATCCTTCAGTTCAGCCGGCGCCTTTACCCAAACAGGTGTGGTATTGTTGATGATATTGTCGACCTCAACTGTTTTATATTTTGGTTTACCTGTTTCATCTTCGCCATCGGGTTCTGTCTGGCTGCGTGTACCAAACTGTACCGGCACAGGCAGGAATTTGGCATACTTATCCAGTATAGCCTGTATACGGCTATTATCGAGAAACTCTTCTGATTCGGCATTAATATACAGGATCACATCAGTGCCGCGGGTCGTACGCGTGCCGGAGGTGATTTCAAAGCTGGTGCTTCCATCGCAGGTCCATTGAGCGGGCTCTGCACCATCCTGGTAGCTGAGGGTTTGTATTTCCACTTTGTCGGCCACCATAAACGCAGAATAAAAACCCAGGCCAAACCGTCCGATGATCTCATTGGCATCTTTGGCTTCCCTGAATTTTTCCATGAACTCTGTGGCTCCTGAAAAAGCGACCTGGTTGATATATTTTTTGATCTCTTCTGCAGTCATACCAATTCCATTATCGGAAATGGTAATGGTCCTGGCAGCTGCATCCACTGCAACCTTTACACGGATATCGCCCAGCTCCTGTGCATAATGACCGAGTGTGGCAAGGCGGCGTATCTTCTGGCTGGCGTCTACGGCATTGCTAACCAGCTCCCGTAAAAAGATTTCGTTGTCGGAATAGAGGAATTTTTTAATGATCGGAAATATGTTTTCCGTATTGATGGAAATGGTGCCTTTTTCCTGTACCATAGAATAAACTGTTTAAACTGATTAAAAGAATCAACCAGGTTTATCAATAGCTGTTCCAAACCGGCAAAATTGCCAGATTGACAGGGAAAAGGCAATCGGGACGGTCGTCAGGAAAGGGAGTGGGTCCAGGTAAGTCGGTTCTGGTCATCCTGCAGGCGGGTACAGGTAAAGAAGAAGCTGCTTATAAAAGGCATTTTAATAGCGTCGTCGCCGATGCTTAAATGAAAGCTACCTTTCATATAGGCTTCAATGGCCGACAGCTCGAGCAGCTCTCCGTCTGGCAGATCAACATGTTCTGTTTCGGAATACGGGCGGTAGGCCAGTTTCTCTACCAGCTCGCGGGTAAAGTTGAAATGGTCGAGGCTTACACTTACATCCAGCAGGTTTTTCCAGGGTTGGTTTTGATACTTTTTCATAGTGAGTAGTGTACAAATGGTTTTTAAAAATGGTTTAGGACCGGCAGATTTTCATGGATACGGATTAAAGCAGGGTACGTCTTTTGCCAAACAATAAGCTAAGCTACCATCACAGACAGCCGAAAAAAATAGTCGCAGACATCATTCCCTTGTCCTTTGTTTTTCAGCCATGCTGTAGTCGTTTTACTACCCGCTTTCCCGTTTTACCGAAGAGAAATGGTCTTTACACACGGGGAAAGGGGTTCATTTCCTCCCCGAAACCGGCATTTTTCCGAAGAGAAAAGGATCAGTTCCCCACCGGTTTTCCACTTTTTTGCAGGGAGGGCATAGGTGTTTTTCCCTGACAAAAAAGGTCTATTTCTTTGGCGGCAGGAAGGAATCTTCATTGGAGAAAACAAAGAGGCCATCCCACAGGCATCCGCCAAAATAAGCCACCACACTGCATTTCAGCGATTTTCTTACTGAACAAAAACAGAAAGAAAAGTCGGATAAAAATCAGTTCCCCTTCGGAAAAAAGGGTTGCGGGAGGCTGATAAGGGATGGGGATATTCCCTTTTTCCGAAGGGAAACAGTGGAAAAAGAAAAATGGCGGAGATTTCTTTGGGAAAAGAAATAATCTATATTTGGTATGGGTATTCCCAATAACCCATTAACATTCTAAACTAAAAACAAGATGGCAACAAAAACTGCAAAGAAAAAAGCTGCTGCAAAAAAGCCCGCAGCTAAAAAAGCTGTTAAGAAAGCAGCTCCCAAGAAAAAAGCAGCCGCTCCCAAAAAAGCCGCTAAGAAAAAATCTGCCCGCAAACCTTCTGCCGCTTTCATGAAAGCGCTTACTCCCAGTGCAGCGCTGGGTGCAGTAATTGGTACAAAAGCTCTGCCCCGTACAGAGGTAGTGAAAAAAATCTGGGCTTATATCAAAGCCAACAAACTGCAGGACAAAACCAACAAACGTATGATCAATGCTGACGCCAAGCTGAAACCCGTATTTGGCGGCAAAGCACAGGTATCTATGTTTGACATGGCGAAACACCTTGCCAAACACCTGAGCTAAATCAGGCGCATATTATAACGTTAAAAGCCCCCTATCGGGGGCTTTTAACGTTTAGGCAGAAGGACGAAAGGGTAAATGGTAGAAGGTAAACATTTTTTACCCTTTACCTTTCCCTCATACTAAATAACAAAAGCACCCAATGGGTGCTTTTGTTATTAGTTGCAAAGAGTATCATCTTTCATTCATCACATTACGCCTTCTACCTTTTACCTCTTATCCTTTCTTAGCGAACTGCGCCCTGATCACATTCAGCGCACCGCCTGCTTTAAACCATTCAATCTGCTGCTCATTGTAAGTATGATTCACTTTAATCTCATCTTTAGTGCCATCGGCATGATTGAGCACTACGGTGAGTTGCTGACCGGGAGCAAAGCTTTGCAGTCCCAGGATATCTATGCTGTCATCTTCCTGCACTTTTTCGTAGTCTTCTTTATTGGCAAAAGTGAGGGCCAGCATACCCTGTTTTTTGAGGTTGGTTTCGTGAATACGGGCAAAGCTGCGTACGAGGATCGCACGTACCCCGAGGTGACGGGGCTCCATAGCCGCATGCTCGCGGGATGAGCCTTCACCATAGTTTTCATCACCCACTACCACGCTACCAATGCCAGCAGCCTTATAAGCGCGCTGAGTGGCAGGTACGGGACCATATTCGCCGGTAAGCTGATTTTTTACGCTGTCTGTTTTTTCGTTGTAGAAGTTCACAGCGCCTATGAGCATGTTATTACTGATATTATCGAGATGGCCGCGGAATTTGAGCCAGGGACCCGCCATAGAGATATGGTCGGTCGTACATTTTCCTTTGGCTTTGATAAGCAGCTTCAGTCCTTTCAGGTCAGTGCCTTCCCAGGCGGCAAATGGCGACAGCAGTTGCAGACGATTGCTGTCGGGGGCTACTACTACCTGTACGCTGCTGCCATCGGCAGCAGGTGCCTGATAGCCGGCATCTTCTACAGCAAATCCTTTGGGAGGCAGTTCATAACCTGTAGGCTCCTGCAGTTTCACCTTTTCTCCTTTCTCATTGGTAAGTGTATCTACCAGCGGATTGAAGCTGATACTGCCGGCAATGGCCATTGCTGTTACAATCTCGGGCGAAGCCACAAAAGCATGGGTGCTGGCCAGGCCGTCATTACGTTTGGCAAAGTTGCGGTTGAACGAAGTGATGATGGTATTTTTGCGGTTGGGGTCGTCGATATGACGTGCCCACTGACCGATACAGGGACCGCAGGCATTGGCCAGTACCACACCACCTACTTTCTCAAATGTATTAATAAACCCATCGCGTTCTATAGTGAACCGTACCTGCTCGCTACCGGGTGTAATGGTAAATTCAGATTGCGCTTTCAGCCCTTTGGCTACAGCATCTTCCACAATAGAAGCACTGCGGCTAATATCTTCATAGCTGGAGTTGGTACAGCTACCGATAAGGGCCACTTCCAGTTTTTCGGGCCAGCCATTCTCTTTTACAGCGGCTGCCATCTGAGAAATAGGCGTTGCCAGATCGGGAGTAAAAGGTCCGTTTACATAAGGCTCCAGTGTGCTCAGGTCCAGTTCCAGCACCTGATCATAATATTTGGCGGGATCAGCATATACTTCCGCATCGGGACGCAGATGCTCCCTGATACCATCTGCCAGCGCAGCCACTTCTTCGCGGCCGGTAGCTTTCAGGTAAGCGCTCATTTTTTCATCGTAAGCAAAAAGCGAACAGGTAGCGCCGATCTCGGCACCCATGTTACAAACAGTACCTTTTCCGGTAGCACTCATGCTATCGGCACCCGGACCAAAGTATTCAACAATGGCACCGGTACCACCTTTTACAGTCAGCTGTCCGGCTACCCACAGAATCACATCCTTACAGCTTGTCCAGCCGCTCATTTTTCCAGTCAGTTTCACACCTATCAGTTTGGGCATTTTGAGCTCCCAGGGCAATCCGGCCATTACATCCACGGCATCTGCACCACCCACACCAATTGCCACCATACCCAAACCACCGGCATTGGGTGTATGGCTGTCTGTACCAATCATCATACCACCTGGAAACGCATAGTTTTCGAGCACTACCTGGTGAATGATGCCGGCTCCGGGCTTCCAGAAACCGATACCATATTTGTTGCTGATAGAGGAAAGGAAGTCGTATACTTCTTTGTTCGTCTCTTTGGCTACCTGCAGATCCGTAACGGCACCTACTTTGGCCTGGATCAGGTGATCACAGTGAACGGTAGAAGGAACGGCTACCTGGTCGCGACCACAGGTGCTGAACTGAAGTAAGGCCATCTGGGCCGTTGCATCCTGCATCGCTACGCGATCGGGTGCAAAATCTACATAATCCTTACCCCGGGTATGCGGGGTAGAGGGGAGCGTACCAAACAGGTGCGCATAAAGAATTTTTTCGGTCAGAGTCAATGGCTTACCCAGAAGCTGACGGGCGGCTGCTACCTTACCCGGCATTTCAGCGTATACTTTCTTAATGAGGTCGAGATCAAATACCATGGAGATGAATTTTAATAATGTGGATCAGAAAATGCAGGGGGATCGTCGGCCAGCAGGCGGAGCAAAACAAGAGGATGTAACTCAGGAGCTTAATCGTCTGCGGGCTATTAACCAACCGCACAATCCGTAAAGTGCTGCGAATTTACGACAAAGCATCCGCTTTTGGAAACAGAAAGCGGCTCTCTTAACGCTTCTTAATCCCCTTGCAGGATCTCGGGGTTTTACCTAAATTAGCTGTATGAACCGATTCAAGGATTTTGTGGAATGGAATGCCTTTGGGGTATGTGCCGCCATTGGCAACAGAATGGGTATTGCCACCAGTCGCATCAGGCAGTATTTCATGTATGCCTCTATCCTCACCATGGGCTCCCCTATCATCGTATACATGATCCTTGCCTTCTGGCGCAATATGCGCAAATACATGTACGCCGCTAAGCGAAATCCCTGGTACTATCTTTAGTGGACAGTTGACAGTGAATAGTGGGACAGTACTTTTATACCTTTAAACCTTTATACTTACATGATCCTTGCCTTCTGGCGCAATATGCGCAAATACATGTACGCCGCTAAGCGAAACCCCTGGTACTATCTTTAGTGGACAGTACTTTTATACTTTTATACCTTTAAACCTTTATACTTTTAAACCAGGTCTTTTACTTTCTCTATCACGCGATCCACTTCTTCCGTGGTATTGTGTTTGGAGAATGAAAAACGTACGGTCACCCGGTTGGGATCATTGTTAATAGCGCGGATCACATGCGAGCCCACATCGGCCCCGCTGCTGCAGGCACTCCCTCCTGATACACAAATATGGTTGATATCGAGATTGAACAGGATCATCTCCGACTTTTCATTTTTGGGAAACGCCACACTCAGCACTGTATACAGCGACCGGCCATCCACATCGCCGTTAAACTGTACACCGGGAATCTGTGCTGTCAGTTGCTGTTTCATATATTGTTTCAGCGAGAGGATATAAGCACTGTCTTTCTCATAATGCGTCATTGCCAGCTCCAGCGCCCGGGCAAAACCAACAATACCATACAGGTTTTCAGTTCCTGCCCGCATATTACGCTCCTGCCCGCCACCATAAATGAATGGCTTGATCTTTACATTATCGTTGATGTACAGGATACCCACTCCTTTGGGGCCATGAAATTTATGGCCGGCGCCGGAAATGAAATGCACAGGTGTATTACGGAGATCGAGGGGATAATGCCCTACTGTCTGTACACAATCTGAATGAAAAATGGCATTATAGGTCTTGCAGAGATTACCCACGGCATCGAGATCAAGCAGGTTACCGATCTCATTGTTGGCATGCATCAGGCTCACCAGGCAGCGAACGGTAGATTTTTTGAGTTGCTCTTCGAGATCGGCCAGGTCTACATGGCCATTGGGCAACAGTTTTACATAGCTGCTGGTCACCTCATCCTGATTGTCGTAATGCTCCACAGTATGTAATACGGCATGATGCTCTATGGGAGAGGTTATGATATGCCGGCATCCCAGGTCGCGGATCGACGACAGGATGGCCGTATTGTTGCTTTCTGTACCACCACTGGTAAAAAATATCTCACCCGGGTGGGCATTCAATAGCTTTGCCACCGTCTTACGGGCCGTTTCAATAGCCAGCCGCGATTCCCGGCCATAGGAATAAATAGAGCTGGGGTTGCCAAAATGAGTGGTCATGTAGGGCAGCATAGCGTCCAGCACATCCCGGTCGAGGGAGGTAGTGGCGGCATTGTCAAAATAGATACGGTCCATAGCTGAAATCTAAAAAAGGGTTACCCGGTCCATGACCGGCCGGCGCAAAGTTAAGTATTGATACAGAAAACAAATACGAGGGTTTGTATAAGAGAAAGCCGGGGCCGTACCGCCCAGTTTAAGTAATTTTATCCCAAACACTCCTTTCATGAATTTTTCTGAGCTTTTACAGCGTGTAGCCCGGCATCAGCTTGATTTTTTCCAGTCGCAGGCGGATGCGCACCTGGTATACCATAACCTGCCCCATACCCAGGGGGTAGTGAAGGCCGCCAGCCAGATAGCCGACCATTATCAGTTGAATGAACGTGATTATTTCATAGTGGTATCTGCCGCCTGGTTTCATGATGCCGGTTACTATGTTGACTATTCCGATCATGAAAGCCGCGGCGCTGATCTGGCCGCGACTTTCCTGCATGGCCAGGGCGTGGAGGAAGCGGTAATTGACGAAATACGCCAGTGCATACTGGCTACACGTATGCCCCAGGCGCCCCATAACCTGCTGCAGCAAATAGTGTGCGATGCCGACCTCTTTCACCTGGGCACCAGCGAATTTTCAGAGAAAAACAAATTAATGCGGAAGGAAGCCGAACTCAAAAAAGGCCTGGCGATCAATAAAGACGAATGGCGGCTCGGCACCATACGGCTACTGGAAAGCCATCATTACTTTACCAGTTACTGCCAGCTCCTGCTCAACGATACCAAGCAGGAAAACCTGAACAGGCTCAAAGGAAAAGCGGAAGAAAAAAAAGAAAAAGCCGCCCGTAAACTGGCTCAGCCGCCCATTGCCGAACCGGAGGTTTCTCCTCCATCTGCCACTACTGTGCCTGCAGAACCGGTTTCTCCGGCCGCTGATAACACTAAATCTGCAGAAAAAGAAAACAGGAATAAACGACCCGACCGCGGCATCGAGACCATGTTTCGCATTACCAGCAACAACAATCAGCGCCTGAGCGATATGGCCGACAATAAAGCGCAGATCATGATTACCGTAAACTCTATCATTCTTTCTGCGGTTATCAGCATTCTGCTGCGCAAACTCGAAGAATACAGCTACCTGGCCTGGCCTACCTATCTGATACTAACGGTAAGTGTGCTTACCATTATTTTTTCCATCCTGGCTACACGCCCCAGCCTGCCTACAGGTACATTTACCCAGCAGGATATGGATGAGAAAAAAGTGAACCTGCTGTTCTTCGGCAACTTTTACAAAATGAATCTGCCCGATTACAGCGCAGGCATGCTGCAGGTTATGAATGACCGCGATTTTCTTTATGGTACACTCATTAAAGATGTATACGCACAGGGTGTGGTACTCGGTCGCAAGTATAAGCTGTTGCGTATTTCCTATAATATTTTCATGTTTGGCCTGATTGCCTCCGTACTGGCATTTGTTGCAGCTTCCATTCTCTCAGGAAAATAAAGATCAGTTATTAAACCCGGCATAGTGAACTACCCTTATTTTGACCGCGACCTCAGCTGGCTTTCTTTTAATGGCCGTGTATTAGATGAAGCTGCCAACCCGCAGGTTCCCCTGGTGGAACGTATCCGCTTTCTCAGCATTTACTCATCTAACCTGGATGAGTTTTACCGGGTTCGCATTCCTGCATTGATGGCCCTGCAAAAAATAAAAAAGAATAAAGAAAAAGTGAGTACTCCGGAACGGCTGCAGGCAGTGACAGAAAAAATACACGGTCAGCTAAGGCAGTTTGGAAGTATCATACAACAAAATATTTTGCCGGAACTGGCCGCTCAGCACATTCAGCTTATTTACGATGGCCAGATTCCTGAACCGATCCGGCCACAGGTAGCAGATTATTTTTTCACCCATGTAATGGCCTTCCTGCAACCAGTGAACCTGGATAAAAAAAGTGACTTTTTCCCTGTTAACAATGAACTATACCTGACCGTTTGCCTCCGGCAAAATGATCAGGATAAAACGTATCTGCTTAATATTCCTTCCGCCTCGCTGGGACGTTTTTTTATGACCACAGACGGTGCCACTACCTATGTGTTATTTGTCGATGATATTATCCGGCACATGTTACCCACCATTTTCCCTGGCAGTGCTATTGGCGGAGCCTGGAGTATAAAGGTCACACGCGATGCAGAACTGGATCTGCAGGATGAGTTTGAAGGCGACCTGGCAGAAAAGATAGAGAAGCAGATAGCCCGCCGCGACCTGGGTTTTGCCACGCGGCTCTTATACAGCCCGGGCATTCCAGATACAGTAACCAGCACACTGATACAGGCGCTGGGATTACGGCATGCTTCTGTAATGGAAGGCGGCCGCTATCACCACCTGCGCGACCTGGCACAGTTTCCTGTACAGCATGCCACTCTTTGTTATCCCCGATGGCCGGGCAAACGGATGCCAATAGCTGATTCCCCGAGCCTGCTCGACAGCATTCTGCAACAGGACCTATTGCTGCACCCTCCTTATCATGACTACAACCTGGTGTTGCGCTTTTTTAATGAAGCTGCACTGGATACCGGCGTGCAGGAAATCTGGATTACTCTTTACCGTATTGCAGGTGATTCGCGTATTGCCACTGCCCTTATTACAGCAGCACGCAACGGTAAGCAGGTTACCGTTTTTGTGGAGCTGAAAGCCCGTTTTGACGAAGCCAATAATATCCGGTGGGCAAAAAAAATGAAGGAAGCCGGCGTACGTATCGTATACAGCATTCCCACGCTGAAAGTGCACGCCAAGATAGCCATGATTAAAAAGCAAGCCGGAAACCGGGTACACTATGCCGGTCTCCTGGCTACCGGCAACTTCAATGAAAGCACAGCCCGGTTTTATACCGATCATATCCTGTTTACCGCCAACGGCGAACTGCTGCAGGAACTGGAACTGCTTTTTCTCTTTCTTGCCAAACGCAAACATCCTGATACAGATAATCCCATTCATTTTCAACACCTGCTGGTGGCACAGTTCAACCTGCTGCAACAGTTTACTGCGCTCATTGACCGTGAGATCAGTTATGCCAGAGCCGGTCTGCCTGCCCGCATTCATATTAAACTGAACAATCTCGAAGAGTCGGTGTTAATAAACAAGCTCTATGAAGCCTCACAGGCGGGAGTGACCATACTATTGCTCGTGCGTGGCATTTGCCGGCTGATACCGGGCGAACCAGGCATAAGTGAACGGATTGAAGTACGTCGTATAGTAGACCGCTATCTCGAACATGGACGCATCTACTATTTCCACAACAATGGCAGCCCCGAAGTTTTTGCCGGCAGTGCCGATTGGATGGAACGGAATATTTACCGGCGTATTGAAGTTTGCTTTCCCATCGTACAAGCTGCACTACGGCAACAACTGATTGAGCTATTTGACCTGCAATGGTCAGACAACCAACAAGCCACCAGTCTTGACAACGCATTGCATAACCAGCCTGTGCCCGTGCAGGGAGAACCGCTGCGCTCGCAGGAGGCTATCTGGAAAAAAATAAATTCAGATGATTAAACAACTCTACTTATTTCTTTTTTCTTTTATCATAATCATTGTTTCCTGCAACAATAGCAAACAGGCAGAACCTGTAAGCAACCCGCCAGGCTATGACCTCGGCAAACCCGAAAAATATATCATGCCTGATGTATTGCTTGAAATTTCCGGTATCGCCTTCAGAAACGGCAATGCCGATACACTTTATGCCCAGCAGGATGAAGAGGGAAAAGTATTTGCACTGGCACCCGGTCAGAAAAAAAACAGGGAAACCCGCTTCGGCAAACGGGGCGACTATGAAGATATCGCTATCGCAAACGGATATGTTTTTCTGTTGCGCAGTGATGGAACTATTTTCAGTTTCCCGGAGGCGGAATTACAATCGGACCATGCCGGTACTGTAAAAGAATGGGAAGGCCTGCTGCCCAAAGGTGAGTTTGAAGGTATGTATGCCGACACCGCGGCGCATTTACTCTATGTGCTGTGCAAGCAGTGTAGTGAAGATAAAGGTTCAACCATGGTGACCGGGTATACTTTGCGCCTGGGCACAGATAGCATGCTGGTAAGAGACGCTGCCTTCAGCATCAATTCCGATCTGATTTTCGAAAAGGCGGAAAAGAAAAAAGGCAGGAAACAACGGTTTCAACCTTCTGCTCTGGCACGGCACCCAAAAACCGGCGACTGGTTTATACTAAGCTCTGTAAATAAGTTGTTGGTGATAGTCAGTGCGCAATGGGAAGTAAAGGGCGCATATCCGCTTGATCCGTCAGGATTCCGTCAGCCCGAAGGCATCGCTTTCGATAAAGACGGTAACCTTTTTATATCCAATGAAGGCGATGAACTGTCGAACGGCAATGTGCTGCGATTTGCCTACCACTCACAACCATAACCACGCGCTATGACAAAAAGACTCTTATTTCTCTGCGCCCTGCTATGGACAATGCTGGCAGCAGCGCAGGACAGTGTATTACATCGCGTGATCCTCATTGGCGATGCAGGCGAAATGGATGCAGCGCAGCAATCGCTTATTCCCGATGCAGCAGGCCGGGTACTGCCCGGTCGTACTACTGTGCTTTACCTGGGCGACAACATCTATCCCCGTGGTATAGGCCTTCCCGGCAGCGCCGATCAAAGCAGGACCGAAAACATTCTCCGCTCACAATGGCTGCCATTAAGAGCTGCTGGCTCTGCCGTGTATTTTATACCGGGCAATCATGACTGGGACCGCATGGGCAAAAACGGGCTGGCCAAAATAAAACGGCAATGGCAGTTTGTACAGGATCAACAGGATTCGCTGCTGCAACTGGTACCACCCAATGGCTGTCCCGATCCCGTAGCCATACCTGTTGGCGACAGCCTGGTGATCATCGCATTTGACTCTGAATGGTGGCTTTTCCCATTCGATAAACAAAACCCGCAGGCCGACTGTGACTGTCAGAGCCGCGATGAAGTACTGGCACGTTTCAATGAGCTGTTTTATGAAAACCGTTACAAAATGATTCTGCTGGCCGCCCATCATCCGTTTCAGAGCTATGGCACCCACGGTGGGCGGTTTTCATGGAAAGACCACCTGTTTCCGCTCACAGTCGCCAATAAAAACCTTTATATCCCTCTTCCAGTAGTAGGTTCATTATACCCATTGTTGCGCAAAACATTTACCAATCCTGAAGATCTGGCACACCCACTGTACAAAGACATGCGCAGGCGTATTGATCTTATTATGGGGCAAACGCCAAATCTGGTGCATGTAGCGGGGCATGAGCATGGCCTGCAGCTGATCCGCAATACCCACAGCGGCCAAACACAGGTCGTAAGTGGCAGCGGAGCCAAACTTAATTACACTATCAAAGGCAAACATTCCCTTTTTGGCGAAGCCAGCAATGGCTATGTAATAGCCGACTGGTATAAAGGCAATAAGCTGGTGTTGAAATATTATACCCTTTCTGGCAATCAAATCTCACTGGCCTATCAGTACGAAGTGCCTTACCATGACGTACTAAAACAGGAGTGGGAAACCTATGCGGCCATACAGGGCGATAGCATGACAGTACGCATTCGTCCAGAATACGACAGCGTCAGTGGTCTCAAGCGAAAACTATTTGGCGAAAACTACCGCAAGGAATTTGCCGCTTCTGTCACGCTGCCCGTAATCCGTCTTTCGCAACTTCATGGCGGGCTTACCCCGCAGAAAAGAGGTGGTGGTATGCAAACCATTTCCCTGCGGCTCGAAGATGCCAAAGGCCGCGAATGGGTGCTCCGTAATCTCGAAAAGAATCCCGACCCGCTGCTACCTGAAGAATTGCGCGGCACATTTGCCCGCGACTTCCTCGATGATTACATGAGTGCTCAAAACCCCTTTGCACCGCTGGTAGTGCCCGTACTGGCCACTGCTGCAGAAGTACCCCATGCCAACCCCATCATCGGCATCGTGGCACCAGACACGTTGTTGGGAAAATATCAACGGCTGTTTGCAGGCAGGGTAGCTCTGCTCGAAGAGCGGGAACCGGCCGGCAAGTCAGACAACACACCAGCAATGATGCAGAAGGTGCTTGCCGACAACGACAACACCGTTGACACCCGGACTTTTTTACGGGCAAGGCTGCTCGACCTGCTTATCAGCGACTGGGACCGGCACCCCGACCAGTGGCGCTGGGCAGATACCCGTAAAGGAAAGGAAAAACACTACGTACCGGTACCGCGTGACCGCGATCAGGCTCTTTATATCCGTGAAGGCATACTGCCACAGATTGCCTCCCGCTCCTGGGTATTGCCCACCTTGCAGGGATTCGGCAGCCGGATACCCAAGGTAAAATATTCGCTTATCAAGTCATCCTTTATCAGTCCACTCATGGCCGATCAGTGGAATTATGAGGACTGGATGAATATAACGCAGCAGTTTGTAACCGCTATGTCCGATTCCGTCATAGAAAAAGCATTTCACCAGTTGCCCGCAGCTGCATTTAATCTTCGTGGTGAAAAGCTGATTCGCGAAATGAAAGAGCGCCGCGATCAGATACCCGCTGCCATGGAAGAATATTATCGCTTTACGAGCAGGATTGTGGACATACGTGGCACACAAAAAAATGAATTCGTCCGGATAACCGGTACAGATAATGGCGGCCTTCGTATCACAGCAAGGAAGATCAACAAAGAAGGCGAGCTCAAAGATCAGCTGATGGACCGGCATTTTGATCCTTCGGTGACCAAAGAGATTCGTATTTATCTCGAAGCCGGCCGTGACAGTGTTATGGTAGAAAACAATAGCTCCAACATTAAAATACGCATCATTGGAGGAGGGGGTTATAAAGCATACCAGGTCAACAGCAGTAAAAAGAAGATCAGGCTATACGACCAAACCGCCTCTGTACACCTTCACGACCCCGGCAGGCGTGTACGCAGCAGGTTATCTGCCGATACGGCCATTACCAGCTTTGCACCAACAAATCTTTATCACATCACCATGCCCCTGATTACAGCCGGCTACAACCTCGATGACGGGTTGATTTTCGGAATGGGTTTCAAACATACCCACCAGGGTTTTCGCAAAGTACCCTATGCCAGCACCCATCAGCTGCTGGCAGCTCACTCCTTCTCGACCAAAGCCTACAGAATACGTTACAAAAGCGAATGGATGCAGGTAGCCGGAAAAGCAGATCTGCTGCTGCAGGCACTCATAAAAGCACCGGATAATACCCAGAATTTCTTTGGCCGCGGCAACAACACGCCATTTTACAAAACCGATGGATTTTTGCGGTATTACCGGGCGCGGTTCTCTATCTACCAGGCAGAGGCGGCCCTGCGCTGGCGGGGAGCCAAAGGGGCTTCCTTCAGTATTGGCCCGGCTATGCAGCTTTACCGGTATGACCGCGATGAAAATGAAGGCCGTTTTATAAGCAACGCTGCGCTGATTGGTTCTTACGACAGCAGCAGTATGGAGAAACATAAATTACACCTGGGTCTCTTCCTGAATTTTGAAAATGATACGCGCAACAATGCACTGATCCCAACCTGGGGTTCTCTTGTAAAATTGCGTATCCAGGGATACCGGGGCATGAATACCGTAGCACGTTCATTTATCCAGATCAATCCCGAAATTTCAATATACAAAGCATTGAATGCACGTCGTAGTATTATACTCGCAGAAAGACTGGGTGGCGGCATTACTATCGGCAAAACAGCTTTCTACCAATCCCAGTTTATAGGGGGGCACGAAAACCTGCTCGGATACCGACAGTATCGTTTTGCCGGGCAGCATGCACTTTTCAATAACCTGGAGCTAAGGATCAAACTGGCCGATTTTGCCAGCTATATTTTACCCGGCCAGTTTGGGCTGACCGGCTTTTTTGATATCGGCCGGGTCTGGGAACCGGCAGAAGAATCCCGGAAATGGCACAATGGTTATGGCGGAGGTTTTTACTATGCACCTGCCCGCATGGCTATTTTACAGCTGGTAGCCGGCTACTCAAAAGAAGGCTGGCTGCCTTATTTCACTGTTGGATTCCGGTTTTAACCGGTATTGATACGGACGGTACGCCTAACTTTGCACTATGCAACATCGCCTGATCACGTTTAAGTCTGCAGAAGATAAGAAAGATAAAGCCATTGATGCGCGTCTTTCCTTCAAACCATTTCTTGATTACGTCCGCAAACGCCTGGAAGATAAAGACGCCATCAAAAAAGAGATTTATGAACTGATTCTTGAAAAGTTTGCCAAATATCCCGAACTCGATGGAGTGATCAATGTAGAAGATGCAGGCCGGTATAAAGAATTACTCAACCTGCTGTACATTGTATTGTCTACTGTAGTTGAAGATGAGAAAAAAGTACTGTGGGGTATTTCGGTACCGGTGACCCCGCAGCTCTTCTTTGGCTCAGATGCCCTTTATGAATTCCTGACAGAAGCCGACTCACAGGAGTTACGCGAAGAACTGCAAGATGACAAGGAAAGCCAGATGCATCGTCAGAAATGTGAAATGCTTTATTCCTTTCTGCTTGACAAATTCTATGATTTCAATTTCAACCAGCGCAATGCCATTATCAAGCCGCTGTTTGACAGGCAGACCGGCCTGCTGCGTTATTACCGGATCAACATCGATACCCGTTTTGTAGAGGTTACAACCAACGACCAGCTACCGGAGTTAAATCTCGAAAACCTGCAGGTACATTTGCACGAAGAGTCAGGTATCGATGTGCTCGAAAGAATTCTGCCTTTTAAACTATTCAGCTTTACCGGTTTTTCTATCCTCACCATCACAGATGTAACAGAGGATCAGGCAATGGAAAAGATGCGCGACCTGCTGGTAAACTCGCACGGCAAAGCCAATGAGGAAAATTATGAAGCCATCAACCAGAGCCTGAAAGCGCTGGCCGGCAGTAAGGATGTCGAATTCAGCCTGCTGCCAATATTCCGTATCAACAACAAAATTGTACAGGATTACGACGCCTACTCGCACAGCATCCTCTTTTCGATGGGTAAACAGGAAGGCGTGATGAAAGATTTTTTCCTTCCACTGATCGAAAAGTTTGTCAGTAATCCCCGCATCGTTTACTTCCGCGACCTGGAGCAATCGCCTCCTGCTCAATTACAGGTAGGCAAGTTGTTTCAATTGTCGGGCGTAAAATCCTATTCACTGCTGCCGGTTATTTACAATGGAAATGTGATTGGTGCTTTTGAAATGTATTCGCGGGTAAAAGACGCACTGAATGAGCAGGTTTTTGCCCGTATTGACGCAGCTACTACACTGGTAGCTCAACTGATACAAAACAGTATCGACGACTTCAATGCCCGTATCAATGAAACCATCCGCGAAAAATTCACCTCTCTCCAGCCTTCTGTACAATGGAAATTCAACGAAGCCGCCTGGGACTATATTTATCAAAGCCGGATGGATGGCAAACCTTCGGCCATCCGCAAAATCGAATTCCGCCAGGTATACCCTTTATATGGTGCCATCGACATGCGCAATTCTACCATTGAGCGCAACCGTGCCGTACTATCCGATCTCCAGTATCAGTTTGACCTGTTGCACAGTGTACTGCAACAACTGAAAGAGCGTGTTGGCTTTGCACTTACAGACGATTTCATTTTCAAGTGCCGTAAATGGCGCCGCCTGCTCGACGATATCCTTACAACGCACGACGAGATTCGCATCAACCAGTTTGTGAATGACGAAGCCCATCCTTTCCTGAAACATTTTCAGCAATCGCACCCCGAACTGCAGCCTGTTATTAATGATTATTTTGCACAGACAGACCCCGCTACCGGGCAGGCATGGCTCAACCGCAGGCAACTCGAAGAATCGATGCAGCTGATCAATGGAGCCGTCAACAACTACCTCGATCTCATGAACGTTGAAATACAGCAGGCCTACCCCAGTTACTTTGAAAAATTCAGAACAGATGGTGTTGAATACGACATCTATATCGGTCAGTCGATTGCTCCCGATCGTCCTTTTGACAGTGTTTACCTGAAAAATCTGCGTCTCTGGCAACTGGGATCTATGGCGGCCATTGCGCGACTGTCGAAAATGCTCATCCCCCGCATGCAGGTTCCGCTTGAAACCACCCAACTCATCTTTATCTATTCCAACCCCATCGACATCAGCTTCCGCAATGATGAGCGCCGCTTTGATGTGGAGGGCGGCTATAATATCCGCTATCATATTCTCAAAAAGAGGATTGACAAGGTTCATATCCGCAACAGCCGCGAACGTCTCACGCAGCCCGGCAAAATTGCCCTGGTCTATTTTGACCAGAAAGATGCCGATGAATATATCAGCTATATCCAGCATCTGCAGGAAAAAAATATCCTGAATAACGATCTTGAATTTCTGGAACTGGAAGAATTGCAGGGCGTTAGCGGATTGCGGGCGATCAGAGTCGGCATTGTGACGGAGGACAGAAGTTTACAAGTATAAAGTGTATAAAATGTTTAAAGGGGTTAAAGGGAGGTTTAATATTCGCTCCCTTTAAACATTTTATACCCTTTATACGCTTTAAACTCTTTTCCTTAAATTTAGTACCACAACTTTTTTGCAATGATCCATCATGAAAAGGATCAGGAAGCCGGCTGTGCAGGAGAAAGCCGCCGCAGCTTCCTGAAAAAATCAACTGCACTTGCCGCACTGGCAGCCGCAAGTCCCGCCCTGATAAAAGCGGCTGAACAGGACGAAAAAATTGCTGCTCTTTTTGAACAACTATTTTTGCAGCTGGAAGTGAATGGAGTGTTTCATGAATTGTCGGTGGAGCCGCGTACCACCCTGCTTGATCTGCTGCGTGAACACTTTGGGCTCATGGGCACCAAAAAAGGATGTGATCATGGCCAGTGCGGTGCCTGCACCGTACTCGTAGACGGGCGCCGAATCAACTCCTGCCTGTCGCTGGCCATTATGAATCATGATAAAAAGGTGACTACAATAGAAGGCCTGGCCAAAGGAGATGAATTGCACCCCATGCAGGAGGCCTTTATCAAATTTGATGGCTTTCAGTGCGGCTACTGCACGCCCGGACAAATCATGTCGGCCATTGCCTGCATACGTGAAGGGCACGCCAACAGTGAAGCAGAAATCCGCGAGTTTATGAGCGGCAACATCTGCCGATGTGGCGCTTACCCCAACATAGTAGACGCTATTATGGATGTAAAAAAAGGAGGGCATACCGTATGATCAACTTCGAATACATGCGGGTCAGTACGGTAAAAGCTGCCGTTGATGCACTCCGCAAATATCCCGATTCAGCCGTTATTGCCGGCGGCACCAACCTGGTCGACCTTATGAAAAAAGGGGTAACCAGTCCGGGGCGGCTGGTAGATATTACCAACCTGCCGTTGAAAGAAATCATTGATGAAGGCACTGGCCTTCGAATAGGGGCACTGGTAGCCAATAGCGACCTTGCCGATGATGCATCAGTACAGGCCGCCTATCCTTTGCTCTCACAGGCATTGAAAGCGGGAGCCTCGGCACAATTGCGGAATATGGCTACTGTTGGCGGCAACCTGCTGCAACGCACCCGCTGTGGATACTTCTATGATGTTGCCATGCCCTGCAATAAGCGTAAACCCGGGAGTGGTTGCGGTGCGCTGCAGGGATATAACCGCATGCATGCCATCTTTGGCGGCTCAAGCAATTGTATTGCCGTACACCCCAGCGATATGTGTGTGGCACTGGCTGCACTCGATGCACAGGTACTGGTAAGCGGCCCCGCCGGCGATCGCAAAATTGCCTTTACCGATTTTCACCGGTTGCCGGGCGCGACACCAGAAAAAGATAATAACCTGAATAAAAACGAACTCATTACCGGCGTTTATATTCCTGCCAATCAGTTTGGCCACCGGGTGCATTACCTCAAAGTAAGAGACCGGGCGTCTTATGCCTTTGCCCTGGTATCGGTAGCCGCGGCACTCAACATCCGCGATGGCAGGATAGTGACCGCACGCCTGGCCATGGGTGGCGTGGCACATAAACCCTGGCGTCTTTTTGAAGCAGAAAAAAACCTGACAGGCAAGACCCCTTCTATACCTGTGTTTGAGCAGGCAGCTCAAATAGCGATGAAAGGTGCTAAAGGCTACGGCGCCAACAATTTTAAACTAAAACTGGCTCCCGCTGCCCTTACAGAAGCACTGACCAGGGCCAGCGGTATTTCTGCCTGATTTTCGGACCACAATAACTAAACGCATTTGCCATGAACTATTCCGATACCAATTTTGCCGGATGGCCTCTGCCGGATGATCGTGTGGATGGTCGCGATAAAGTAACCGGAAAAGCCCGTTATGCGGCCGAGCATATTATTCCCGGTATGACTTATGGCGTACTGGTAGGCAGTACTATTGCCAAAGGCAGCATCCGCCAGCTCGACACAAAAGCTGCTGCTGCTGCGCCGGGTGTACTGGGTGTGTTTTCGCATCTCAACACCATCCGTGTTCCCGGCTTCAAGCCTGTCGATAAAAAAGCGGATCCAAAAGGTCAGAACTGGGAAGGCTTAAAAGTTTTTTTTGACAACCAGATATATTCCAATGGGCAGCCTATTGCACTGGTTGTAGCCAACACTTATGAGCGGGCTGTGTATGCCGCCTCTTTAATAAAAGTGCAGTATGACCGCCAGCCTCATGAGACTGATTTTATAAAAAATCTTTCCAAAGCCACTGCGCCTAAAGGCGGATGGAACGCCCCTACATATACAAGAGGTGAAGCCAATGCCTGGAAAAAAGCAGCTGTGCAGATAGAGGCTGATTATATCGTACCGATAGAAACGCACAATCCCATGGAGCTGCATGCCATCATTGCTCATTGGGAAACACCCGATAAAGTAACGGTCTATACCAAAACGCAGGGACCTAAAGACACACAGGGAGCCGTCATGCAGGCGTTTGGATTAAAAGAAGACCAGGTGAAGGTAATTGCAGAATATGTGGGTGGAGGATTTGGCAGCGCCCTACGTACCTGGCCGCATGAAATGGCTGCATTGATTGCCGCTAAAAAATTAATGCGGCCCGTAAAACTCATGTTAAGCCGCGATCAGATGTTTACCATGGTAGGCTATCGTCCTTTCGCCTGGCAACGCATAGCGCTGGGCGCTACAACCGACGGACAGCTTACCAGCCTCACACATGAAGCAGTCGGACTCACCTCTTCGTACGAAACATTTACAGAAGGCATTGTAAACGCCAGCAAATTTCTCTATAGCTGCCCAAACGTTAATACATCGTACAAAGTATTACCCCTCGATGTGAGTACGCCTATATGGATGCGCGGGCCTGGAGAAGCAACCGGCTGTTTTGCCCTGGAGTCTGCACTTGATGAACTATCCTACAAACTCAATATTGATCCGATCGAACTCCGCCTTCGCAACTACGCAGATAGCGACCCCGAGCGTAATCTTCCCTGGTCAAGCAAGTTCCTCAAAGAATGTTATCAGCTGGGGGCAGAAAAGATCGGCTGGCAGGCCCGCCCCGCCAAACCCGGTTCTCTGAAAGAAGAAGGAATGCTTACCGGATATGGTATGGGTACGGGTGTTTTTAGTGCTATGCGGTGGCAGGCTGCAGCCCGTGGTATTCTGAAAGCCGATGGCACACTGGTATTACAAAGCGCCGTTAGCGATATGGGTCCGGGTACAGCTACGGCTATGGTAGAAATTGCCGCCAGTACACTGCAACTTCCCAAAGACAAAATCCGTTTCGAACTGGGCAATTCATCACTGCCTCCCGGTCCTACCCAGGGCGGTTCTGCCACCACCTCAACACTGGGCTCGGCTGTATTTGATATCTGCACGGAGATAAAAAGCAAACTAAAAGAACTGGCAGTAAAAGACCTGCATACCTATCTGGAACATGCGAAACCCGAAGACCTTGTTTTTGAAAGCGGGCAGGTATTTACCAATGCAGATAAAAACAAACGGATCAACTACTCAGATATCATGAACCGCAACCGTCTTCCGGAAATTGAAGTATTGAAAACTTCTGCCGGCGGGGGTGAATTGCGCAAGTACTCTTCTTACTCCTTTTCTGTTCACTTCGTGAAAGTACATGTGCATCCGCTTACAGGAGTAGTTCGTATTAAACAAATCGCAACAACAGGTGATGCCGGAAAGATCGTTAGCGAAAAAACAGCGCGTAGCCAGATGATCGGCGGCGCTGTGGGCGGCATCGGCATGGCGCTGACGGAAGAGGCGGTAATTGATCACCGGTATGGCCGGTATGTCAATAACAATTTTGGCGACTACCATGTGCCGGTTCATGCAGATGTGCCCCATATCGATGCGCTGTTTGTCAACAAACCCGACCCCATCCTCAACCCCATGGGAGCCAAAGGAATGGGCGAAATTGCGCTGATCGGCTTTGCAGCAGCGGTGGCCAATGCGGTTTATAATGCAACGGGAAAAAGAATAAGAACGCTGCCGATTACAGCAGATAAACTTATTGTTTAAAAGTTTATCGATTTAAAAGGCTACAGGCAAGTGGGGTAAACTCATTTAAACCTTTAAACCCTTTAAACTTTTCTCTGTCCCTCTTTTTGAGTATTGCAGTACTTTTTATCTGCTTCTATCTTGCGGATCTCTTTAACCAATCAACAGGAGATCACCTTATGAAACGAACAGGCCTTTTACTGCTTCTATTTATCCCGATCAGTACAATCACCTTCGCCAGACAGTATACCCGCGAAAAAGCCAAAGCCGGCGTCTATGTCACTGCCGGATTAAACTATGCCAGTGCCACAGGATGGGATAATCCCTCCGAATCGGGGGTACAACGGATAGCAGGCTTTAATAGTGGGCTGACTTTTTTTGCCCTGTTTGGAAAACATGCCCGGACCATCCTGAATATTGAAGGCTACTTTTCGCAACAGGGGTTTGGCAATAAAGATGCGACCAACGATGATGATATCAAGAAACTGTACATCAACTACATCAATGTACCTGTAATTCTGAAATACAGGCCCATCAAATCTTTTCAGTCACTGTTTGTCGGAGCAGGCCCTCAGATCGGATTCCAGGTAGGCGGTCATGGTAAGACCCTGGGCGGAGAGAAGTTCGAACTTAATAAAGATGCGGTTAGTAAAAGTGTCTGGAGCGGCGTGGGAGTGGTTGGATTTAATTTTGATAAACTCGTTAACTGGGGTATAGAATTCAGCTACCAGCACAGCTTCAGCAAATTCCTCGAGACCAGTCCAGACCTGCGGCATTCAGTGATGCAGGCCCGTCTTATCCTTCCGCTTGACTTTGTTTCAGATATGCTTTCTGCCTTTCAATGATAGGGTATAAAGGGTATAAAAAGTTTAAAGCGTTTAAAGTGATGAAGGTTGGTAACACCTATTAAACGCTTTAAACTCTTTATACCCTTTATACTCTTTATACAAACTCTTTTATATCCTGCATCAACCTGCTGGCGATATTATTCGCTTTTGATTCAAAATCGCTTTCGGCGTAGATGCGAATGATAGGCTCGGTGTTGGATGTGCGGAGATGCACCCAGTCATTATCAAATTCTATTTTCAAACCGTCTTCTGTATTGACGGGATTTTTAGGATATTTATTCCTGATCTTTTCAAAAATACCTTTTACATCCACTCCTTTTTCGAGTTCTATTTTATTTTTTGAAATAAAATAATCCGGGTAATTACTGCGCAACGACTTCATGCCACCCTTCTGACCAGCCAGGTGTGTAAGGAATAAACCGATCCCGATCAGTGCATCGCGGCCATAGTGGAAATCGGGAACAATAATGCCCCCATTACCTTCACCACCGATTACAGCAGATTTTTCTTTCATCTTATTTACCACATTCACCTCTCCCACGGCCGAAGGAAAATATTCGCCACCATGCTTTAGGGTAATTTCTTTCAGTGCCTTGGTGCTGCTCATATTACTCACTGTATTTCCCTTGCGGTGTTTAAGAATATAATCAGCAACCGCTACCAGTGTGTACTCTTCGCCAAACATGCTACCGTCTTCACATACAAATGCCAGACGGTCTACATCCGGGTCAACTGCAATACCGAGGTCTGCTTTTTGTTTGACCACTTCGGCACTCAATTGGGTTAGATGTTCGGGCAGAGGCTCGGGGTTATGGGCAAAACGGCCATTTACTTCTTCATTCAATACAATTACCTGCTCTACTCCCAGGGCTTTCAGCAGCGCGGGAACGAAGGTTGCACCGGTAGAATTTACGGCATCTACCACGACCTTAAAGTTGCGGCGGGCAATTGCTTCCTTATCAACCAGTGGATAGGCAAGTATAGCGTCAATATGCTTCTGCAAATAGGAATCATCTGACCGGACCTTTCCAAGTTTATCTACTGTTACAAAATGGAAGGATTCTGCTGCAGCTATTTCCAGTACACGTGCCCCTATGGCTGCAGAAATGAATTCACCTTCGCTGTTCAGCAACTTAAGTGCATTCCACTCTTTGGGATTGTGGCTGGCCGTAAGGATAATACCTCCGTCTGCCTTTTCCATTACCACTGCCATCTCCACCGTTGGTGTGGTAGAAAGCCCCAGATCCACTACATCTATACCCAGGCCGGTTAAGGTACTGGCCACGAGGTCGCGAACCATTGGACCGCTGATGCGCCCGTCGCGGCCCAGCACTACCGTGGGCGTCTTTTTTTCTTCGAGGAGAATAGTACCATAGGCAGCTGCAAACTTTACAATATCAATAGGACTCAGGTTTTCTCCGGGTACCCCACCAATCGTTCCCCTGATCCCGGATATACTTTTAATCAATGCCACAATAAAAAATTGATTTTTAAATACTTATGAAAAATCTACAGGCGTTGCCGAAGTAAGGACAGCGGCCTGCCGATCAGTGCAAAAATACGGGTTTCCGGGGTCTCAAACACCAGGTTTGCCGTTGGTTAAAGAACCTTTTATGAGTCTGTTCACTATAAATAGGGATTATGTAAATCACTTATATCGCCGTATTTTACCGCAAAACTGTACAAATGAAAAAAATCACCGTTCTCCTGGCCACCATCTTCGTACTCTCCTCTTCTGTATTTGCCCAGGTTACTGATGAACAGAAGGAAACAAAAAAACTGGAAGTAATGGGCGGATTATGCGCCGGCTATATGTACAATACCTATATCACCGTGGGAGCTGTAGCTGATGCGTTCGTGTCGGAACAGTACGATAAAGCTCGTTCCATTGAGCTCATGAAAGAACAAATTGGCATGATCGGCAGCATAGTAAAAATGATGCAGGATATGCTGGATATGAAAGCGCTCAAAGCACAATCCGATATAGATTATACCAAAGAGGTAATTGTGGTTTTGAAAGGACTATCTCAGCAGGCACAGTATGTTATCGATTTTGCTGAAAAAAAGACAGATGACGCCTCTGCCAAATACGATAAGCAGCGTCTTTCCAACTGGTCCAAGATCAGTAAACTGCTGGGTTTGGATGATGAAGAATAAGCGGATCAGCGCTTAGTTACAGCCCAATATTTCACAAAGCTTTTCTTCCAGGTCGGGACCGCGGAGGTTCTTTGCAATAATTCGCCCATCGGGGCCGACCAGGAAGTTTTGTGGTATACTTTGTACACGATATTGCTGTGCCACCGCATTGTTCCAGAACTGAAGATCGCTCACATGTGTCCAGGTAAGATTATCGGCATGAATGGCCTGGAGCCAGCGATCTTTCTGCCCTGGCCGGTCGAGTGAAATGCCCAGTACGGTAAAATTCTTTTCCCTGAACTTCTGAAAATTGGCTACCACATTGGGGTTCTCTGCACGGCAGGGACCACACCAGCTGGCCCAGAAGTCGAGCAACACATATTTTCCCCTGAATGAAGAAAGTGAAACGGGCAACCCTGCCGTATCAGCCTGGGTGAAGTCCATAGCCTGACTGCCAATGGCGGTAATTTTGGCTTCTGCCACCGCCTCCTTTACATAAATGCCGTACATATTGCCCAAGGCATCGGGCTTGAGCTGATTCAGTCTTTTTTCTGTCAGCAATATATCTTCGGTTAGCTGATAAGTAGCCGCCAGAACAAAAGCGCTCACGGGCGACTCTTTATTAGCGGAGATATAACTATCCACGCCGTCCTGTATCTTCTGACGGGTTTCATCCATTTGCATACGCAAACTATCTGAGCGGTTGCCCATTTGTGCTTCCTGATTGATCTTTACGAGCGATTCAAAAAGCGGGTCAAAGGTTTGCTGAAATTTTTTGAATTCGTTGGGCGTTGGAGAGCCTGCAAACTTTATATCCTTCAGTTTATTTACATCTCCGTTGATACGGAGTTTTCCCGGTGATATAAACGACATGATACTTTTACCGGCAGCAAGGTTGAAATTTACCAGCAATGGTTCCTTCAGTTCGGCATTGAGCACAAATGTGCCTTTTTTCACCATGCCACGCGCGAGTGTGTCATCGGGCCGGTTGGCATCGGTCAGCGAAACCAACGACCCTTCTTTCAATCCAGTTATCTTACCATTAATGATCAGCTTCTCCTGACCTATACTGCACAATGGCCACAACAGTAAAAACAGCATGCGTGCTTTCATAGTTTATCAGCTTCTTTAGCGTGTAAAGATACTCAGGTTTTACTGATCATACATACGCGAGCCAGCACATTTCCGGATCGGCCAGTCTGTTAACATTTCTACAACATCAGGCCAGCACCGTACGCACAAACTGCTGTGCGTCTTTTACCTCATTGTCACTGTTTTCAAGGGCCTGTACAAAAGCGCTGCCAATGATGGCGCCGTTGGCATGGAGGCAGGCCGCATCAAAACTGGCTTTATCGCGTATACCAAAGCCTACCAATACGGGATTTTTCAGCTGCATCTGCTGCAGTCGCCGGAGGTAGGCAGCCACCGCATTCATATCCTTGTCTGTACCGGTTGTGGAAGAAGATGAAACCGCATAGAGAAAACCACTGCTCAGGCTATCCAGCCGGCGCAACCTAACCGGATCAGTTTCGGGTGTCACCAGGAATATGAAGTCAAGTCCGTGTTTTTTTATTATTGCTCCGTAGATTGTTTCGAATTCATATTCGGGAAGATCCGGAAGGATAAGCCCATCAACACCTACTGTAGCAGCATCGGCACAAAATCGTTCAAAGCCGTATTGCAATACCGGGTTCATGTACCCCATAAGTACAATGGGAATATGAACGGTTCTGCGCAATTCGCGGAGCTGCTGAAATAAACGCTCCATCGTCATTCCATTTTCTAATGCAATGGTACTGCTATGCTGAATCACCGGGCCATCGGCCAGCGGATCGCTATAAGGCATACCCAACTCTGCCATATCGGCCCCGGCTTCCTGTACCGCCTCCAGTACTTTGAGAGTACTGTCTGCATGCGGATAACCGGCTGTACAGTAAATATTCAATACGCGTTCTTTCTTTTGCGCAAATAACTGTTGTAAACGGCTCATGATACTTGTAAGATTAATAGTCTTCCCGGGTCATGGGAAATGTGTTGTCATCAATAGTAATGAATCGATATGCCGGATAGCTGTCTATATCGAGGATCACATCAAATGTTGCCAGCGGAGCTGTTGCTCCTTTTGTATCAAAACGTACCACTACGGTATCACCTTTTCTTTCTGCAATTACCCGGCGCTGCTTTTCATCATCGGGCAGGCACTTCTGAAATTCAAAACGTTCGCCACCTATATTCGATATACTGCGCATGGCAGCGCTTACTGAGGCGCATCCGTCTGCCACTCTCGACAACTTTACTTTACTGGTCACATATTCATCGCGGTTACACGCGCAAAGAATTACAACAAAAGCAAAAAAGAAGATAAATTTCATGCAGGGCTCATTTTATGAATTGCATATATGTAGCCAGGTCTTTATCGCCACGGCCGCTCAGGCAAACCACCACCTTATCGCTGTCTGTAAATTTCAGCTGATGCAGCGCCGCCAGCGCATGTGAACTTTCGAGGGCGGGAATGATACCTTCCAGCCGGGCCAGTTCAAAGGCGGCATCCACTGCTTCCTGGTCGGTAGCGCTAAGAAAACGGGCCCGGCCGGATACGAATAAATGCGCATGCAGCGGACCAATACCAGGATAGTCGAGGCCGGCCGAAATACTATGCGGTTCCACCACTTGTCCGTCTGCGGTTTGCATTACCAGGCTTTTGCTGCCATGCAGAATACCCGGACGACCCAGTTGTGAAGTAGCAGCAGTGTGTCCGCTATTGACGCCCAACCCGGCGGCTTCTACAGCAACCAGTTGTACGGCCGGCTCATCAAGGAAATGATAAAATGCACCGGCTGCATTACTACCACCGCCCACGCAGGCCAGCACATGTGTAGGCAATTCGCTGCCCGTTTTTTCTTCAAGCTGCCACCGTATCTCTTCACTGATCACCGACTGAAAACGGGCTACCATATCCGGGTAAGGATGTGGTCCCACCACGCTGCCAATGATATAGTGTGTATCGGCCGGATGATTGATCCAGTCGCGTATAGCTTCATTCGTAGCATCTTTCAGTGTTTTGCTGCCCGATGTAGCGGCTACCACCGTAGCGCCAAGCATTTTCATACGTGCTACATTGGGCGCCTGGCGTTCGATATCTTTTTCGCCCATGTATACAATACAGTTGAGTCCTTTGAGCGCGCAAACAGTGGCAGTAGCCACACCATGTTGCCCCGCTCCTGTTTCTGCAATGATCCTTTTTTTACCCAGACGTTGCGCCAGTAAGATCTGACCAATGGTATTATTGATTTTATGCGCTCCGGTATGGCACAGGTCTTCCCGTTTAAGGTAAACAGCAGTACCATGCTTTTCGCTTAACCGCTGTGCCAGGTAAAGTGGTGTGGGGCGTCCGGCATAATCTTTCAGCAATTGCCTGAATTCAGCCACAAAACCGGGATCCTTGATGATATCGAGATAGCGTGAACGCAGATCTTCTACGTTGCCATACAGCATTTCCGGAATGAATGCGCCGCCAAACTCTCCATAATAGCCACGCTCGCTGGGCGATGTATAACCGGTTGTTGATTGTTGTGTTTCCATGTCTCCTGTCTGCGACAGGTAATCTGTTTGCAGATTTCCCTGTACTATTTTTCTTTTAGTTTTTGTACAAATTCGGCCACCCGGGTCATATCCTTTACACCTGCACTGACCTCAAAGCGGCTATTGATATCAACGGAGAATAATCGTTTTCCGGCTTCTTCCGCTGCAAAGTCGCGCAGCGTATCCTCATCGCCGGGTTCTATTCCTCCGCTCAGAAAAAACAATTTATCCAGCTGCGCTTCCCGCAGCACGGTCCAGTCGAATTTTTTTCCCGTACCTCCATATCCTGCACCCATGGTATCGAACATAAACATATCGGAGCTGTCATGATACGGGCGTGTAATCCATTCTATAGGATCATTGTCTGACAACCGAAATGCCTTGATCACAGTTACATAATTGGCCACTTTTTCGCAGAAGAAAGCTGACTCATCGCCATGCAGCTGCACCATATCGAGCCGGTAGTCTTCCACCGTACGCATCAGCTCCTCGTACGGTGCATTCACAAATACGCCTACTTTGGCAATCCTGCCCCTGATCTGCCGCATTTTCTGAGGCGATATCTTTTGCGCCATATAGCGTGGCGATTTGGGATAAAAGATAAAGCCGGCAAAATCGACTCCCATATCATCGAGTGCATTTACCTGCTCGGGCAATGTCATGCCGCATACTTTGATGCGCATTGCCGATCGGGGGCGTGCAGCCGGAATGCTTGTGTTCTCCTGCATAATTATACCAGTTTTATGATGAACTGGCCTGCAATCGTTAATAAGTGTGTTGCGCTATACGCAGTTTTTCTACAAACGTTTCGAAGGCAATACCGGGCTCCGGTTCTTTCATGAAGTTTTCACCTATAAGAAATCCGCTGAAGCCGGCCTGTCTTAAAGTTACGATCGTTTCTACATTACTGATGCCGCTCTCAGCCACCGCCACTTTATCTGTTGGGATTTTGTTGATAAGCTGCAGCGAAGTATTAATATCCACCTCAAATGTTTTAAGGTTACGGTTATTCACACCTACCATATCTACTTCATCGCAGATATGATCCAGCTCTTCTTCATTATGTATTTCCAGCAATACCTCCAGCCCGATAGTGCGTGCAAAAATGGCCATCTCCTTTACTTCACGAGGCGAAAGACAGGCTGCAATAAGCAGGATTACATCTGCACCGAAAGCGCGGGCTTCTGCTATCTGCCAGGGATCGATCATAAAATCCTTGCGCAATACCGGTATATCAGAGATCACTTTAGCCTGGATAAGATCATCGAGGTCTCCGCCGAAAAACTGCTGATCGGTAAGGATCGACATACCCGCTGCGCCTTTATCATTATAAGCTCTTACCACCGGTTCTACTTCCAGTTCTTTCGGTTTAAACCAGCCTTTGCTGGGGCTTTTTCGTTTAAACTCGGCAATGATACCACTGCTGCCCGGCACGAGCAGATAGTCGCGCAGTGAGCGTGTCGCCACCTCCCAGAAAAAACCTTCGCGCCGGAAACGTTCAATACTGCTTAGTGGTTTGAGCGCTTCAATCTCTTTTCGCTTTTGCGCTACTATCGTATCAAGGATATTACTCATTGTAAACTCAACAGTTTTTTAAGTGAAGCATATGCGCGACCACTTTCATGGCTTTCCACTGCCGCAAGATAAGCATCTTCATAGCTGGAATATCCTCCTGTACTGAATAAGGCCATCGCAGCATTGGCCAGTACTACGGCGTGCTGCGCCCAGGTACCCTCGCCCTTAATTACCTGCAGGAAAATATCTGCCGCCTGCTCCACGCTAGTGCCGCCATAAATATCTGCCGGATATACCATCCGCTTGCCCAGCTGTTCGGGAGTCATAATCTTTTCACCGGCGCGGGTGATTACCTTAGTATCGTTTGTAAGTGATATCTCATCGTACCCGTCAAGACTATGAATGATAGTAAATGCGGTGTCTGTTTCCTGCAGCAGGTAATTATATACCCGCGCCATCTCGAGGCTATACACACCAACCAGCTGATATTTCGGATTACTCGGATTCACCATAGGTCCCAGCATATTGAAGAACGTACGCATGCCCAGGTTGCGGCGGATCGGGGCCACCGTGCGAAGTGCCGGATGAAACAGAGGGGCGTGCAGAAAACAGAAACCGGCCTCATCTACCTCTCGTTGCAAAGCAGCTGTATCATTTTTGAACTTATAACCCAGTTGTTCCATTACATTGGATGCACCGCTCACAGAAGACGCTCCATAGTTGCCATGCTTTGTCACTTTCTGTCCCGCACCCGCCACAATAAAGCAGGCGAGAGTAGAAATATTGAATGTATCTTTCCCATCGCCACCTGTACCTACGATGTCAAGCGTATCGTATCCCGTAACGGGAAGCGGCACACATAGTTCGAGCAACGCATCCCGGAAACCGTGCAATTCTTCGATAGTAATGCTGCGCATCAAAAAAGCGGTCATAAATGCGGTCACCTCATGTTCATTATAAACACCCCGGCCTATATTTACCAGCACGTCCTTTGCAGCAGCCCTGCTGAGGGTCTTATGTTCAAATAAAAGGGTCAGTATTTTTTTCATATTCCGAGTTCTCTTTTTCTTTTAATATTCATTCAACACCGCCTTATTTATTGCTGCAGCCAGTTACGAAGCATTTTTTCGCCTTGTGGAGTAAGTACACTTTCGGGGTGAAACTGCACCCCCTGCACATCGTATTTACGATGCCTCAGTGCCATTATATATCCGTTTGAATCGCGGGCGGTGATTTCCAGTTCGGCCGGAAAATCTTCTTCCGCCACTACCCAGCTATGATAACGCCCGACTTCCAGTTCGGGAGCAAGGCCATCGAGTAAAGAAGGGAAATTGCCGGGTACCAAACCACTTACCTGCTGAATGGGCGTAGCGACCCCATGGTATACCGTAGAGAGGTTGACCAGTTTGCCGCCAAAAGCCTGTCCGATTGCCTGATGTCCCAGGCATACGCCCAGTATCGATTTTACCGCCGCATATTCTTTAATCAATGGCAGCAGCAGGCCGGCTTCTTCGGGAATACCAGGACCCGGTGAAAGAATGATTTTGTCGTATGCGGCAACATTATCCAGCGCTATCTGATCGTTGCGGCAGACATCTACCCGCTGATGCAGGATTTTTTCTACCAGGTGCACCAGGTTGTAGGTAAAAGAGTCGTAATTGTCGAATACTAATATTTTCACAGCACGATTATTTCCGGTAATATGATTAACGCACATCCTCGCCCAGTTGAATAGCTTTTTTGAGTGCGCCGAGTTTATTGTTTACTTCCTGTAGTTCGTTTTCAGGCTGACTGGCCGCTACCACTCCGGCACCTGCCTGGTAAGTCAGCGTATTGAGGCGGCTCAGGATGGTACGGATCATAATGGCATGTACACAACTGCCATCAAAACCGATGAAGCCCAGGGCGCCACCATAAAAGCTGCGTGCGGTAGGCTCCAGTTCATCAATACGTTCCATTGCCCTGAACTTTGGCGCGCCGCTCAATGTGCCGGCGGGGAAAGTTTTGGCCAGCAGTGCAAAGGGATTGCTGCCGGGTCGAACACTTCCTGTCACTTCACTCACCATATGAATCACATGTGAGTAATACTGAATTTGCTTATAGCGGGCCACCTCCACATCATCACAAAGACGGCTGAGGTCGTTGCGTGCCAGGTCTACCAACATTACATGCTCTGCATTTTCTTTGGCATCCTGTAGCAACCGTTCTGTTTCGAGGCGGTCAACTGCATCATCGCCGCTACGCCTGAATGTTCCGGCAATAGGATGCACGACTGCTTTGCCGTCGTGAATGAGTATCTGAGCTTCAGGCGATGAACCCATCAGTTTGTAGTCACCATAATCAAAAAAGAAAAGATAGGGCGAGGGATTTACACTCCTTAATGCACGGTACACATTAAACTCATCACCGGCAAATGCCTGCTGAAAACGCCGGCTAAGCACAATCTGAAAAACATCACCCCGCATACAGCTGCTGATACCGCTTTTGACCATCTGGCGGTACTCCTCATCGGTCATGTTAGACGATTCACTGCCTTTTACCTGAAACGGATATACCGGCACATCCCTGCTTCTTATCAGCGATTCGAGCAGGGTGCGCTCGCTCTCCATTTCCCCTACCCTGTTTTCACAGATAAACAATTCGTCTTTGAAATGATTAAATGCGATCACATACTGATAGAGCCGGTAGCGCATGAGCGGTATGGGTGTGGCTGTATCCTTCTTCTTATCCTTTAAGTGAATGGTTTCAAAAAAGCGAACGGCATCATAAGTAGTATATCCATACAAACCCTGGCCAAATCTTGCTTCGCGGCTGCCATCTGTTTTGGCATCGAAACGCTGCATATAATTCCACAGCAATGCCGGCACATCGGTATCTGCTTTCAGTGTCTGACGACGGGGGGGCTGACCGGGTATTTTATATTCTACTTCTTCCGCATTGCGTATCTCCATGCCGCCAATGGCATTGATACAAATAAATGAATAACTGTTTTCTGCCAGATGGTGATCGGTGCTCTCCAGCAGAATGGTATCCCTGAACCGGTCGCGCAGGCGCAGATAAATACCTACCGGGGTATATACATCTGCCAGCATGCGGCTACAGGAAGTAAATAACTCAATTTTATTCATACAGATCATTTCCTTTAATGCATCCGCCGTGGCGGATATAAACAAAAAGCCCCGGATTATTCCGGGGCCTGAATTACTTTATATACAAAGCAATGACATTACAGCAACCCCGGGGATTGTGTATGCCACCACCACTGAATAGTATTGAATTGTTGTTTCATTGTTTGCAAATATGAATGCAAAAAAGGAAATCATCAAATTTTTTTATGAAATTCAGCTAATATGAACACCCATTAGTTAAACCTCCAGCTATGAGTAAAATAAGTTGCTGCCTCGTTTTGATGGCATTGGCCGCCTGTGGTGGCCTTTCTCAAAGCCATACAATCATTAAATGCGCAAAGAGGAGCCGGCAAAGCCACATATGCCCACCTGTTTTACAATGGATACCAGTAATTGCCGGTGAAAGTAACCCTGTTGTCCTTTCCCTGAATTTGTATGATTAGAGCATACTTCGTGGGGCAGCCGGTTGATCAATGTGGGAAATAAAGGATATATCAATTCATCGGCGGGTCCTGGCAGCTGGCCGGATGGCTTACAATTGCTGCAACAACTTTATTAAGTCATTTTCCAATATACCACAAGCCCCGGCCAGGCCGGGGCTGTTTTTTTAAAACCACACATTCTATTTATTTCTTTGTGCCAAAACGATAGCCTATTGTCAGCTGAAGGCCGGTATTTTTGATATCAGCATTGTTGTCTGAAATATCAGTAAGTCCTTTTACAAAGCGCAGATCGGCCAGGAAACCGTTTTTAAGCTCATACGTAGCTCCCAGCAGCCAGGCAAAATCGCCCCCTTTTAAGTTGTCTTTTACATCCTCCTTATTGCCCATATACTTGATTTTGGCAGATGCCAGAAAACCAAGCTGGGGACCTGTATGCAAATGCAGGTTGTTCCATACATTATAGCGAACGGTAATGGGCAGATTAATGTAATTGAAATCATAGGAGCCTTCTCCTTCTTTGGCGCCCTGCATAGAATAAAGCAGTTCGGATTGCACAGAAAGTTTGGGTTGGATCTGGTAAGTACCCAATGCGCCAATCACAAGACCTGTTTTGCCTTTCAGTTCATTATCGGCATTCTCAGAAAAATTGGTAACGCCCGCTCCGGCTTTCACGCCCACACTGAACTGTGCGTTTGCACTCATGGTAAACAGGGAGGCCATCAGCAAGGCCATTGCGGTCACAATAATGGAGATTTTTTTCATACAAAAGGTTTAAATGATTAAATGGATGCGCAAAGCTAGGGCCCCTGCCGTGCGAGTCTGCTGTCAGATGAGCAAATGGATAAATTGAACCAGTTAATGGCATTATGGCTGTGTCTGCCGTTTATCAGATGGCCCGGCTCTTTTATCCGCTAATCAGTATCTTCGGCAACCGGCCTCCGGGCCGGTATTACTGACTGTTCACATCCAAAACAATGCATATATGAAACGCTTTCGTATTGCTCTCTTCACGTTGTGTTTACCCATTTTAGCAGCTGCCCAGGACGATGGCAGTTATAAGACTCCTCCCAAAGACATTATGGACATGTTGTTGGCCAAACCAACTCCCAATGTAAGTATTGATGACAAAGGAGAATGGATGATACTGACGGAAAGCAGCAGTTATCCTTCGGTAGAAGAACTGGCCCGGCCTGAATTAAAAATTGCGGGTCTGCGTCTCAACCCGGCCAACTTTGCGCCCAGCCGGCAGAATTTCATCAACAACATTTCTTTACGTAATCTCAAGACAGGTAAAGAGAGTAAAATAACAGGCCTGCCTTCTCCGCTTTATGCAGGTGCTGTAAGCTGGAGCCCCGACGATCGCAAAATCGCTTTTACGCATACAACTGCCAGCCGGGTTGACCTCTATGTAATTGATGTAGCTACGCAGAAAGCCACCCGGATTAATAAGACCGCGCTGAACACTGCTTATGGCGGCTATCAGTGGTTTGATCGTAATACACTTCTGTATCGCGCCATCATAAAACCTGTTTCTGCAGCACCTGTCAAACCTCTTCTGCCCAAAGGTCCGGCCACGCAGGAAAATTATGGCAAGGCTTCACCGCGCCCCACATATCAGGATATGATTAAAAGCCCGTATGATGAGCAGCTGTTTGAATTTTATACAACCACCCAACTGGTAAAGAATGTAAATGGTGTGGAAACGCGTATCGGACAACCGGCCATTTACAGCAGCATTGATGTTTCGCCCGACAAAAAATACCTGCTGATCCGCACGATTAAAAAGCCATTTTCGTACCTGGTTCCGGCCGGAGGTTTTCCCAGCACACTGGCGATCACCGATGTGAATGGCAAACTGGTGAAACAGGTTGCAGACCTGCCTTCCTCCGAAACTGCTCCTTCGGGCAACGACAATGTGCAACCGGTAGCACGTGGCTTTGAATGGCGCGACGATGAGCCAGCCACGCTGGTTTGGTGCGAGCCACTGGATAGTGGCCTCATCAAAAAGCAAGTAGAATATCACGATGCCGTATTTGCACAATCTGCTCCATTTACCGAAAAACCGCGCGAACTGTTTAAAACAAAAATGCGGTACCGCGGCACCACCTGGGGCGATCAGTCAGTAGCCCTGGTAACCGAAGGTCTGACGGGCAAGCAGATCACCCAACTGGATCGCTACAGCAGCATCACCGGTGATCTGGAAAAACTGATCACACGCAATACAACAGATGCCTATGCCAACCCCGGATTCCCTATTACTGCTCCTAACAAATATGACCGCAGCGTATTGCTGACTATCGACAATGGTAATAAGATTTTGCTCAACAATACTACAGGGAGTTCACCCAAAGGCGACCTTCCCTTCCTTTTGTCGTATGACATTCATACAAAAAAAGCAGACACGCTCTGGCGTTGCCCCGAAGGCACTTTTGAAACGGTGGTACGTGTGCTGGATGCCAACCGGCTGACGCTGGTTACCCGTCGTGAGTCAGAAAAAGATATGCCCAACTACTGGCTCAAAGACCTGAAAGCACGTATTGCGGACCGGCCACTTACCCGGTTTACCAATCCCTACCCGCAACTGGACGGCGTAAGCAAACAAAAAATAAAATACAAACGGGCCGATGGCATTGATCTTACCGGCGACCTGTATCTGCCCAAAGGATATGACGCTAAAAGAGACGGTCCTCTTCCCGTATTTATCTGGGCCTACCCGGCAGAATACAACTCGGCTGCTGATGCGGCACAGATACGTGGCAGCGAACACCGCTTTACGCTGCTAAACTGGGGATCACCTGTATTTTATGTAACACAGGGATATGCTGTTCTCAACAATGCGGAAATGCCTATTGTAGCTACTGATAAAGACAAAAAACCTAATGACAATTTTGTAGACCAGTTAAAAATGAATGCCGAAGCGGCTATTAATACCCTGGCCGACATGGGTGTGGGAGACCGTAACCGGGTTGCTGTGGGCGGCCATAGCTATGGTGCATTCATGACTGCCAATCTGCTGGCACATACCAACCTTTTCAAAGCCGGCATTGCCCGGAGCGGCGCTTATAATCGTACGCTTACCCCATTTGGTTTCCAGAACGAAGATCGCACTTACTGGCAGGCACCCGATCTGTACAATACCATGAGCCCATTCAGCTATGCCGATAAGATCAAAACTCCCCTCCTGCTGATACATGGCGATGCCGACAATAATACAGGCACCTACCCCATTCAAAGTGAGCGGATGTTTAATGCCATTAAAGGTCATGGAGGAACGGCTAAATATATCAGCCTGCCGTATGAAAGCCATGGCTATGCCGGCAGAGAAAACATTTTGCACGTACTGGCCGAGCAGTTTAGCTGGCTGGAGAAATATGTAAAACAGGCGCCTAAAACTACAGGGGCGCCTACTGAACCCAGGGCATTCTAATAGTTCTCAACATTTCTTAATAAAGGCTGTCTTTGGGCAGCCTTTTCTTTTATCCGGAAATTATCAACAGTTCATGCACGAAAAACGAGAACGCGAACTACGAACAGGTTAATCCTGTATCTTTAGACAAATCAGGAACGGCATGCGCTATCGTCTACTTATTATCGGTTTACTGGCAGGTGTCATCACACAGGCACAGGCTTTTACCGAAATGGAAAAAGACAGCCTGGTTACCGCCCTTTTTCAACGAAAGACGGCTGTAGTAAAAGAGGACGCCGCTGATAATGATCTTTCCGATTTTTCTTTTACCTGGAATGGCCGCACTTTTACCAAAGAATCACTTATTGGCAAAACAGTGCTTCTGCAGTTCTGGCCTGACCTCGAAAAATCAGCTGTTGCCGAACTACAACTACTGAATGAATTGTACAATTCATTGCGCAGCCATTCAAACTTTGAGTGCATTGGCTTTGTACAGGGCTCTGCCGACTCTGTGAGCGCACTTTGTAAACGCTACGATATTGGGTTCAAACTCATCTCCCTTTCTCCTGAGGAAAGCATACGCCTGAACAATGAGCATACGCGGGGCGGAAGCATCCTGCTCGATCAGCGGGGACTCGTTCGCTACAGAAGCCGCGCCGCCCAACTTGAAAAATGGAAAGCTACCAAAAACGTCTTCCTGCAGCTATACCCTGTCATTAAAGAATTTTTGTAGCTCCCTCTTCTACCGTTCTACCGCCTGTTTTACAAAACCGCAAGAATCGGATAGGATAGGGTGCCAGGGTAAGTTATTTTTGCCCTATGCAATCAATAGCACATACTACGCACACACATTTTGCCCAGATAAAAGAGGCTATTGCCTATATCAGTGCGCATTTTACCCATCAGCCTTCTCTGGAGGAGGTGGCAGCACGCGTACACCTGAGCCCTTATCATTTTCATCGGATTTTTACTGATTGGGCCGGCGTGAGTCCAAAAAAATTTTTACAGTATATCACCCTGCAGCATGCCAAGCAAATGCTCAATTCGGGACATCGTTCGTTGAGCGATACGGCATACACAAATGGGCTTTCGGGCATCAGCCGGCTGCACGATTTGTTTATCAAGCTGGAAGGCATGACGCCGGGTGAATATAAAAAAGGAGGTAAAGGCATCACCATCCGGTATCAGTATGCCGATTCACTTTTTGGAAAACTGCTGATTGCATCTACTCAAAAAGGTATTTGCTACATGGCTTTTGCAGATGATGAGGCCGTGGCTATGAACGAACTGACCCGGCTTTTTCCGTATGCCCACTATATCGAGGAGCCTGATGAATACCAGGCACATGCCCTGGCTGTGATCAGCGGTACAGGAAAGGATATCGGAGAAATAAAACTACACCTGAAAGCCACCCCTTTTCAGCTACGGGTATGGGAACTACTGCTCCGTATTCCACAGGGCCAGGCCTGCAGTTATGGTCAGCTGGCACACGCTATCGGACAACCAGGCGCTGCCCGGGCGGTAGGCACTGCGGTTGGCGACAACCCTGTAGCATTCCTTATTCCCTGCCATCGCGTAATCCGGTCGAGTGGTATCGTAGGCGACTATCATTGGGGCAGTGACCGCAAAATGGCCTTACTGGGCTGGGAGTCGGCACAGGCAGATCAATTCATAGCCAGTGGAGCATCAACACACGACTGACCAGGACTTGTGGCGCCTTATACGTTCCCGCCAGATAAAATGGGCCGGGCATAAAAGGCTGAAGATTTATGGCACACTGCATTGCCGGTCGGGCAAACGGATGAAAAGGGAAAACCGGATATTTTTTACTGACGAAAAAGCTGCTTTACGAGCCGGTTTCAGACCATGTGCACATTGCTGCCGGGCAGCTTATTTAAAATGGAAACATGACACTCTTCACCAGCACTCCGATTGAAAACATCTTGCCCTTTGACGGGCATGCTTCTTACCTGCCTGATCTCTTAACTGCTGCGGAAGCAGCAGCAACCTATCAGGCTTTGCTGCATTCGATCGAATGGAAACATGATGAAGCTTTCATTTTTGGCCGCCATATTATTACCAACCGTAAAGTGGCCTGGTATGGCGACGGGAATTTTGATTATGCTTATTCTAAAATAACCAGAACAGCCCTGCCGTGGACTGCCGAGTTGCAATCGGTTCGCACCCGGATTGAAGCGACTTGCTGCTTCAGTTTCAACTCCTGCCTGCTCAACCTGTATCACAATGGCACAGAAGGTATGGCCTGGCATAGCGATGATGAAAAATGTATGGGCGACAAGCCCTTTATAGCTTCACTCAGCCTGGGTGCTGCCCGCCGCTTTTCTTTTAAACATAAACGTAGCGGCGACAAAGTAGATATCTTACTGGAGCCGGGCAGCCTGCTTATCATGAAGGAAAATACGCAAACCAACTGGCTGCATTGCTTACCCAAAAGCGCGCGGGTACACAGCCCACGCATCAACCTTACATTCCGTCGTTTTATTGAATAAATAAATGGCCGGTCACTGGCAGGTCTCTGACTGGCCGGTCACTGGCAGGTCTCTGACTGGCCGGTCACTGGCCGGTCTCTGACTGGCCGGTCTATGACCGGCCAGTGAATCATTTTTTATCGAACGGTCTAAAATCAAGAGGCAGCATTTCGGCCATTTTTTCACTCCACCCCCAGTACGCACTGGAAAACACCTGATCGGGCGGATAATAACTGCCATCGGGATATATGGCAATCGTAACCGGATTGATCAGCCACACGAGTGAACGTTGAAAAGTAACACTTCGTTTTTCGCGATGATATGCCAGATAAGCAGGATCTTCCGTTTCTTTCTTATAGGTGATCAGCAGGTAATTGGGAAAGTATATCTCTTTATAACCCGGGTGAACTGCATACAGCAAGCTGTCGGCCGTAAGTGTTTCCCGCGCATATACATCTGTATAATCATCCTGGTTTAAGATACGTGTATAATAGGCTGATGAATCTGCACCGGTGCTGTCTTTACCTTGAATAACAGGCGCACTGCCATTACCCACACGTACCGAAAGTACGTTGCCGCTGCTAACCCTCGCCCGTTCACGATAAAGTTCTTTTACCCGCTGTTTTTCCAGGTTATAGTGACGAACCATGCGGCGCACTTCAAAACCTTCTGCCACCAGGGTATTTTCATAGGCAGCACGCATAAAATGCATCATGCTCCCATAAAATGCCTTATCGCGTGACTGCCGCCAGCGCCGTCTTACTTCTTTTTTCTTTTCATCCATATCCTCAAACAGGGCAAACCCAGTATAAGAAGAAGATCCTTCTCTGAATTTCACTTCAAAACTTTCGAGCTGGTATTTAATACGATAGCCCAGCGATTTGTTTTCAACGATAACCGGTTCGTCGCAATAAGCGATAATGCGGTTGCTCTTTTTATAATAGCGAAAACGAATACTCTTTTCATTTTTGATCTTGCATTGTTCAGCTGCCGGCGTCATGCCCAAAAAGTTTTCAGTAAAAAGGCGCCCCCACTTATCCCAGCCTTCTTCAACGGAAGGCTCCACCACTACATTTTCCAGCTCACGCACCTTTACCTGCATTTCAACTTTCAGATTGAGCGGCAATTGGGTTGAGCTGAAAGAAAACGCATTGGTCTCATATCCCACACTCGAGATAACCAGGTCGTATTTACCAGCTGCAATATCACTTAATTCAAACTGTCCGTTTTTATCAGATACGGTACCTTTCGAGGTATTACTGATAAACACGCTGGCACCTGCCACTGGCTCCTGGCTGACAGCATTGACCACCCTGCCCTTAATGACAGATTGAGCGATCCCCTGCAGCGAGATCAGCGTACAAAACAGGAAAAGAAAAGCCGGTATGCGTAACATACCGGCAATATAAAAGAAGATTGCCGAATATAACCGGCATTAACGGTAATTAACTTATTCCAGGCCAAACATGCCTTTATTGAGCTGTTGCAGGATCTGCGTTTTATATTCTGCAGAAATCAATAAGGAGATATTGTGCGGGCTACCTCCATACGACACCATACGCACAGGAATATTCATGATAGAGCCGAACAGTTTTTTCACGATATCTGTTGTCTGGCCAATTTCATTACCTACCACAGAAATAATTGTCTGGTTGTGATCGACCTCGGTAGTACCAAACGGCTCCAGTTCTTTCAATATCTCTTTGAGATGCAGTGAGCTATCGATAGTGAGTGATACCGCTACTTCCGAAGTAGTGATCATATCGATGGGAGTACGGTATTTTTCAAATACTTCGAATATTTTCCGTAAAAAACCATAAGCCAGGAGCATGCGGCTGCTTTTGATGCGGATTGCAATGATATTATCTTTTGCAGCAACAGCTTTAACCCCTACGCTTCCGGCCTGCTCTGTAATGAGCGTGCCCTTTGCTTCCGGCTCCATGGTATTGAGCAGTTTTACCGGCACCTTATATTGCTGTGCGGGCCAGATACTGGCAGGGTGAAGGATTTTGGCACCAAAGTAAGCGAGCTCGGCTGCTTCGTCAAAACTCAATTGCTCAATGGGCACTGTCTTCTTCACGACGCGGGGATCGTTGTTGTGCATGCCATCGATGTCGGTCCATATCTCACATACGCTGGCGTTGATGGCCGCAGCGATCAATGAAGCGGAGTAATCGCTTCCGCCACGTTTCAGGTTATCTACCTCACCACGGCTGTTGCGGCAGATATAACCCTGTGTTACAAAAAGTTTTTTATCCGAATGCTGCTGCAGCAGCTGACTCAATTTAGCTTTTATGCTGCTAATCTGCGGCTCGTCGTTAGCGTCAATTGACATAAACTCCAGCGCTGGCAGAAGTGAGTGGGGAATACCCTGCTCTTCGAGATAAGTACAGAACAGTTTGGTAGAAAGCAATTCACCCTGTGCCAGGATATCCTTGCTAAGTGCTTCGCTGAAAGAAATTTTGAGAATGATATTCAGAAATTCGAAATGCTCGGCCACGATTGCCTTTGCCTTCGCAATGGTTTCGGGCTTCGATACCAGGCTTGTAATAAAGTTATGATAATGCGCTTCCAGCTTATCGATGCACTCCCTGGCCGTATCGCGCTGACCTTTTGCGATATTATCACCTATTTCCACCAGTGCATTGGTGGTGCCAGACAGGGCCGATAAAACCACAATGGTTGGCTCTGTCTCACGGGTCACCAGTGATACAATATGGTGCATGCGCTCAGGCTTGCCCACACTGGTGCCTCCAAACTTCATTACTTTCATGATTGGTTCCCCCTTACCGAAATTTTACAGTTTAATAAATGGAGGGCAAAGATAGGAGAAGTGGTAAAAACGCGTGTTAGCAGAATGCCGTATGGAGCTTCTTTACCGGTAAATAAAAGCAATTTTGTAAAATATGGTGGGCGACCAGTTATCTTCCTGCCAGATGTAGAGTGGCAAGCCGTCGGCCCGGTTTTGCGAACGGTAAGTAATGATATAAGGATCTGGCCCGCTGCCAAACTGCTCACTGGACCAGTAGTGCTCAAACTTCCCTAACACCCCATCATTATCATCGGCCAGGTGAACGGGGTATACGGGCAATAGATCTTTTAGCGGATTCTTTGCTCCGGTAAAAACTGCCTTGTAATAATCACTAAAAACAATCCCCCCCGATTCGTCACATCTTTCTTCATGAATCATTCCGGAAGACTGGAGAACGGTAAAGGACATTTCGATCTCCTCTAAATCCAATGGAGTTGAATTTCCCCAATCATAAGTATAGGTGCGTCTTGAAACGTTTACCTTATTGCCATTAATAACATAATCATTTGCTACGCGATATCGCAATTCCAAATTAGGACGTCCGGGAGGAACTTTGGACCATAAAACAGATGAATCCGCACTAACCAGATTGTTTGAATACGTATAAAAAGTACTATCTATTTCCAGATCATCATCCTCGCGGGAGGTTTCAACTTGCAGATAGGGCTCTTTCGAACTGCCACGATAAAAGAATTCAGTAAGTACGGTAAACCCATCAAAAGGATCAAGCAAAAGCATTTGGGTCAACCGGTTTTGCGCATCGTAGGTTAGGGTAGTTTTATCAACCGTGTCCAGACCCACAGGGCGGGTCGTATCGAGATAGATGATTTCACGCAATAATTCCTGTTGTGTTTGTTGGGGCAATTCTTCATCTACCTCACGCTGGCAGGATAGGAGAAAAACGGGGATAAGGAGTAAGAATAAATATTTCATATTAAGATTTAAGAACAGGCAAATCTAGCTCAAATCGTCTACCTAATTGCTGCAGATCTTCCCACACGACCGGCAGCAGCGGGATACCCTGCTGTAACCTTTCTGCCTGCATTTCGCGCTCAGGATCGCCGGGTACCAGTACTTTTTGCTGACCTGGAGCCGGCTTTGCCTCTCTGAAACCGCGAATCCAGTGGTCCATACTGGCTTTAAACTCGTCTGCAGGCCGGAACGCATCTACACGCATGGCCCCAAGAAAGTGGCCGATGCCTTTGCCCGGCTGCTGGCTGGGCAGTGGCACATAAGCGGGAAATGGCGGCACCCAGGGCGCATAGTTGGCGCCACTTAACAGGGCTGAAAAAATATCTACAATAGCCCCCAGTGCATATCCTTTATGGCTGCCGTGATCGCGATCCCCACCCAGCGGCAGCAATGCACCTCCTTTTTTCAGAATATGCGGATCATTGCTTGGGTTACCTTCGGCATCCTGAACCCAACCGTCAGGTGTCGGCTGACTTTTGCGTTGAAGGATTTCGAGTTTACCGTTGGCAGCGGTAGTAGTCGCCAGATCAGCCACAAACGGAGGTTCTTCCCCGGCAGGAGCCACTACGCAAATGGGATTTGTACCCAGCATTTTATCGATGGAGAAAGTAGGTGCTACCAATGGACTGGCATTGGTCATCGCAATTCCCATCATATCATATTCCAACGCCATCATGGCATGACAGGCAGCAATCCCGAAATGATTACTGTTTTGCACACTCACCCAACCTGTGCCTACCTGCTTTGCTTTTTCAATAGCCAGCTTCATGGCAAAGGGCGCTACTACCAGCCCCAGTCCGCTATCACCATCGACTACCGCCGTAGAAGGCGTTTCATGAATAACCCGGATATCGGGAGTCGCATTTACGCGTTTATTTTCCCATAACCGCACATATCCGCTAAGGCGGGCTACACCATGAGAATCTATACCCCTGAGATCGGCTGACAATAAGGTTTCAGCAGCTGTGGCAGCCTGTTGTTCGGGACAACCTATTGCAATAAACACGTGGCGTGTGAAAGCCAGTAGCTGGCTATAATCAAAGACAAATTCCTGCATGCAGTAAGAATCAACACTTTTAGAGCTGGTTATAATTAAGCCGCAGCAATATGCTGCGGCTTAATCTACTAATATCAGAATGGCAGATCATCAGCAGCATCCGCACCAGCATCACTGCCGGAAGACACGGCACTATTGCCACTATTGTAGCTATTGTTGTTATTACCTGCACCGGAATACGCCCCAGCATTACCGCCACCACCTTCAGTACCTCTGCCACCCAGCAATTGAATTTCACGGATTCTCAGCACCAGTGATGCTCCGGACGTGCCGTCATTGCGCTGAAAGGAACGCACCTCAGGCTGGCCTTCTGCAAAAACCTGTTTGCCTTTGGTAAGATATTGAGCAACAGCCGTACGATCGGTCCAGTAAGAACAATCCACCCAGGTCGTCTTTTCCTGCAGATTACCCTGCGCGTCTTTATACTTCTCTGTATGGGCAACGGTAAAGTTGATCACATTCTTGCCATTCACGGTATTCACCACGCAATCCTTGCCGAGGTTACCAATAACTTGCATTTTTATCATAATGGTAGATTTTTACAATTTAAAACAAAGCGGCAAGTTAGTATTATTATCGGGCCTGTCAGCGCCGGAAGAGAACAAGGCACCAGAGCCTGACAGGTTTGTTAATAACTTTTACTAACCTACCGCCAACTACCCCATGTATGCAAGATACAATTGGCGGGCAGCCTGTTCCAAGAGAAAAAAACAGGAATTTCAGGAGAAAAACCTCACCGAATTCCTGTTTTTTAAACGCTTTAATTCTGTATAAACCCGTCAGTCTTCTGTACGGGCGCTTGCCGCATCAATCGTACGGCCAAAAAAGATGGCATTCATAAACAACCGGGTTCCACCCAGCCAGAATGCCCGAAAATTAGGATTGTCGGCGATATTGATAACCCTTCCGCTTCCCACTGTATTCACCACTACCGCTGCCGATTGCTGAATAGCTTCAAGGTTTTCGCGGCTCACCCATCCGCTTTGCAGCGGTTTGGCACCATAAGCAAATGGAGTAGCATAAGGATTTTTGCTCTTTTCCATAAACACCCGGTTGGCCTTAAACATACTTACCACCGGCTGGCGGTAACCCCAGGCCAGCGGATGAGAAAGATCGGCCCTGGCTTCAAAAATAGCTCCGCTTACCTGCTGCGCTCCCGCAACCTGCTCCCTGTCGGCATAGGTCAGCTTTTGCATACTGTCAGTTGCTGGTTTTACCTTTTTAAAAGTTACCCCCGAGATACCGTTTTGCGCAGCCCAGCTTACCGCTTCTTCGAGTAAAATAAGCGTACCACCCGCCTGTACCCAGCTTTTTAATTTTTCCTTATTCAGATCCTGGTAACTCCCTCCTACCATAATAAGTGTATTATAACGATCCGCATTTACCCGATTAAACTGCGACTGCTCCAGATGTGTGGCAGGCATATCCATTCGCTGATCGAGGAGAAACCATGCCTCACCTGCATCGGTGGCGTTTACACCACTGCCTACTATCATAGCAACAGCTGGTGTTGTAAGTGGAGCAAAACGGCTGCTGCCGAGGTCGCTGCCGCTGGCAGAACTTCCGGACCCCACAGCATATACATTCAATCCATTTTCTTCTGCCGCCTGTCTTATCTGTTCATAGAGAGCCGCACTGTTCATCGATTGCAGCGATACGGGAATTTCAATAGTGCCATAATTGAATTTGCGCAATTGCCCGTTTGCCAGTATTTCAAATGGCTGCGTGGCTACCCGTGTAAGCACTCCTTTCTTTTGTAAGGTATATAATGCCCGTGGAGCCAGCAGCTCGTCCCATTCAAACAAATAGGCATAGGCCGATTGTCCGCCTGTTACCTGCCCTTTTTCAAATACGGCTTCGTCTACCCTTTTACCCAGTGCAGCGGCAGCCGGCAATACCTGCATGGAAGGAAGACCAAATGCCAGCGGCATGGTCCAGGAAGTGATATCATAGAAAAGACTGTCGCGATAAGTAGTGGTACGATCAAATATGGCTTTTATCAGCCTGGCCTGAGGTTGCTGCAGCGGCACTGCAAAAGAGGTACCGGGTTCAAAATTTTGTGTTTCCGTTTTTATACCGGCTCTCAGGTCATATACCTCTATCTGGTGACGCAACAGCATCTGCACAAAGAGAGAAGTCTTACGCTTATCGGTTGCAGAGCCGAATACATATACAGACGGAGCTCCTGCTGCCTGCACAGCTGTGCGATAAAATTCCCGCTGCCATTGTAAAAAATCTTTACGCAACGCACGGGCTCCTTCGAGTGTAGACAACGTTGTTACAAACTGATTACGGATAGTAAAAGGAAAGCTCAGTAATCCATTGCTGGTTTGCTGCAGGTGCCCGCGCGAACTGGCCTGCTCAAACAAAATACCTATAGCTCCGTTTACATCGGGATACGTAGATCCTTTTCCGTAATAGAAGTCATCATAATTTTCTTTGGTAAAATAAAGTGATCCGATACGATCGAGATAGCGGGCATGAAACTGTCCCAGCCGGGCAGTCAGCTCCTGGTTTTTATCGGGCGTTAGCGGATTGACACGCGAAGGAACACCTGGCTGAAAAAAGAAAGTAGCATTACTACCCTGCTCATGATGATCGGTAAGAATATTAGGTTTCCATTTATGAAACCATGCCAGCCGGTTCTGGCTTTCTACATGTACTGCAGGCAGCCAGTCTCTGTTAAGGTCAAACCAGTAGTGGTTGAAGCGGCCACCGGGCCATACCTCGTTAAACTCGCGCGATGCCGGATCACTGACCAGGTTTTTGCTGCGATGCTGATTGGCCCATGTCGAAAAACGCTGTAATCCATCCGGATTAAAAGATGGGTCGAATAGTATCACCACATTGTCGAGCAGTGCTTCAATTTGTGGCCCCTGTGCCGCTGCCAGATAATAGGCGCTTACCAGTGCTGCATTGGCGCCACTGGGCTCATTGCCATGAATAGAATGTCCGATGTATACAACTATCGGCATATCATCAATCGGCAGACTGGCCGATTGACTGGGATCCGTCAGCTGCACATGCTGCTTACGGATTTCTTCGAGACGCTGATGATTGCGCGGAGACGTAATAATCAGTAAGACCTGTGGTCTTTTTTCATACGTAAACCCCATCACTTCCAGTTTGATGCGATCGGGTGCCGCTGCCGCTACGGCTTTCATATAATTGACCAGCCGGTCATGCGTCACATGATATTCACCTACTTCATGGTAGATCACGTCTTTGGGACGGGGAATAGCGGGATTGTACTTTACACTGTCGGGCAGATAATAGGAAAGATCCTGCCCCTGAGCCAGGCCCGCCAGCAGCACACAGCCCAGCATAAAGAAAAATTTTCTCATAGATTGTTGATTGATTGGAACGGGGAAGATAGGGAAATGAGGGGATTTGAAGAGGAGGGAGTAATGTGCTGATGTGCTAATGTGCTGATGTGCTAATGTGCTGATGTGCTAATGTGCTGATGGGCTGATGGGCTGATGTGCTAATGTGCTGATGCTGAGTTTAAAGTGATTTCTTTAAATTACTTATACCCTTTATCTCTGGCCACAGACACTAGTGATCTTCAAATCGTCAGGGACGCAAAGAGTTATTAACCCATCAGCACATTACTCAGATTCTCACATCATCCTAAACCTTCCACTTCTTCAATTGTAGTATCTTTGCCTCTTGCCCGGGCGTCAAAACCGGGTGTAAGTGTTTTTTATGAGCAGAAATGGAAAAGTGCTGGTAGCGATGAGCGGCGGTATTGACAGTACCGTTACGGCCCTCATGCTCAATGATCAGGGTTATGAAGTTGTGGGTATAACCATGAAGACCTGGGATTACAGCAGCAGTGGTGGCGGTAAGAAAGAAACCGGCTGCTGCAATGTTGATAGTTTTAATGATGCCCGCCAGGCCGCTGTCGAGCACGGCTTTCCCCATTATATTCTTGATATCCGCGAAGAGTTTGGTGATTTTGTGATCAACAATTTTGTGGACGAATATCTTGCTGGCCGCACTCCCAATCCCTGCGTGCTCTGTAATACACATATTAAATGGCGTGCCCTTCTCAAACGTGCCGATGCACTGGGCTGCGATTATATTGCCACCGGGCATTACGCCAAAATAGCCCGGCATAGCAATGACCGCTTTTACGTAAGTAAAGCTGTAGACGAAACGAAGGACCAGAGTTATGTACTCTGGGGGCTGCAGCAGGATTTGCTAAGCCGGACATTACTACCCCTCGGTCCTTACCGCAAAACGGAGATCCGCCAAATGGCAATGGACTACGGATACCCAGCCCTCGCTACCAAAAGCGAAAGCTATGAGATCTGTTTTGTACCCGACAACGATTACCGGGGTTTTCTAAAACGCCGTGTGGAAGGCCTTGAAGACAAAGTGGCCGGTGGCCTGTTTGTTGATAAAGACGGAAATGTTTTAGGAAAACATAAAGGCTACCCCTTTTATACAATTGGTCAGCGCAAGGGACTGGACATTGCACTGGGCCGACCCGTATTTGTAACCCGTATTGACCCCGCATCCAATACCGTTACGCTCGGCGATGAGGCAGACCTGGAGCAAAACGAAATGATCGTGGGCAAACTCAACATGCTTAAATATGATACGGTAACCCCGGGCATGGAAGCCACGACCAAGATTCGTTATAAAGACAGCGGCTCACTTTCAAACCTGTATCCCGAAAACGGTACCATGAAAGTGCATTTCTATCAGCATGCCAAGGGCATTGCTCCCGGACAAAGTGCTGTTTTTTATGAAGGCGATGATGTAATCGGAGGTGGTATTATTCAAATGGGCACCCGATTGCCAGGCTGATCAAAACGCAATAAAAACTCCCCCTTCACGTTTTATCCAGTTGGTTATCAATACCACCTGTGGATTAAAATGCAAATAATTGCGTTTCACGGTTTTATGATTTTCAATTTGTATCCTGGAGCTAACTAAACGCTTATGACTTCCTTTTTACGCCTGCGGCTGGGTCTGATTGCTCTTTCCTGCATCAGCCTCTTTTCCTGTTCTGACAAGAAAGAAGACCTGCAGCTGGAACCTGTCTCCGATTATATCCCCGTGCAGGTGGGTAAGTACATTACTTACCGCCTCGATTCCCTGGTATTTGTCGATTTTCAGCGCCACCCGGAAACACATAGTTATCTGGTAAAACATGTTGTAGATGCACAAATCACCGATGGTCAGGGCAATCCCAGTTATCGCATCTACCGCTATATAAAAAATGCAGATGGCTCGGGCGAATGGAATGCCAATGGTTCTTATGTGATCACCCCGTTCAATAACCGGATTGAACTGGTAGAAGATAATCTCCGCTTTATCAAATTACAGGCCCCTGTGAGAGAGGGAACAACCTGGCGGGGCAACACATACCTGCCCACAGACCCTTATGATTCATATGGTTTCAATTTCAGTAACGATGATGATATCCGTACCTGGGATTTTTATTACCAGTTATTCGAATCCAGCTATAGCGTAAATGGCGAAACCTATGCTGATGTATGGACAGTAGAACAACAGGATGACTTTTCAAATGTGCCGGTAGCTGATCCTGAAAGTTATGGATATAAAAGCCGCTCGGTAGAAAAATACAGCAAGGGCATCGGACTGGTTTACCGCGAATATGAATTATGGGAATACCAACCTAACCTCAGCGGTCCCGACCCTTATTATACAGGCTTTGGCATCACGATGTGGATGGTGGACCATAACTAAAACCCAATTGCCTAACTTTGAAGAAGGCAATGTGGAGTTTTATGAAATACCTTCTTTGTACAATACTGCTTCTATGCTCACTGCTGCCAGAGGCAGGTGCGCAATACAACCGATACCTGGTTCAGTTTAAACACAAAGGTGCTACTACTTTCAGTCTTGCCAACCCCGCAGCTTACCTGTCTGCACGCGCGCTGGAACGCCGCAGCCGGTTTCAGATTCCAGTCGACAGTACAGATATTCCCATACCAGCCAGCTACATTGAGCAGATACAGCAAATAGCCGGTGTAACGATCCTTAACCAGTCACGCTGGCTCAATGCTATCAGCATTCAAACCAGCAGCAGCGCCTCCATTAGCAGTATTGAAGCCTTACCGTTTGTACGCAGCGTAAGCGGACTCGCTGCACGTGGTATTGCTCCCCGTATGCCCAAAGAAGAAGAACTGCTGGCAGATCCTCCACTGGTGCGTCGTGCACAAAGACAATTAACCAATGACTATTACGAGTATGGCAATAACTCTTTCGCAGAAATTCATTTGCACAATGGAGAGTTTTTGCACAACATAGGTCTGCGTGGACAGGGTATGCATATAGCCATGCTCGATGGAGGTTTTTTTAACTATACCAGTCTGCGTGCATTTGACAGCATCAATATCAACGGCCAGGTATTAAGCACCTGGGATTTTGTAGCACGGAATGCCAGTGTTGCAGAAGACAACTCACATGGTATGATGTGCCTCTCTACAATTGCGGCTAATATACCCGGAGAGTTTATCGGTAAAGCCCCCAAAGCAAGCTTTCATCTTTTCCGTACCGAAGATGTGTCATCTGAATACCCGATCGAGGAATTCAACTGGGCCTGCGGGGCTGAACGGGCAGACAGTATAGGTGCCGATATTATCTCCAGTTCGCTGGGTTATGGATATGAATTCAGTTCACCTGTAGCCGATTATCCATTCAGCGATCTGGATGGCAACACCACCATCTCAGCACGTGCTGCTGATATAGCTGCGGCCAAAGGGTTGCTGGTGTTTAACTCTGCCGGCAACTCAGGTAATGATTACTGGAAACGTATTACTACACCTGCCGATGGCGATAGTGTGGTAGCCGTCGGTGCCGTAAATATTGATGGTGTGGTGGGAACGTTTTCCAGCTACGGACCTTCGGCCGATGGCCGCGTAAAACCAGACCTTGCATCGGTTGGTGTAGCAGCATTGGTCCAGTCTACTGCAAATACCATCAGCGCATCGAATGGTACCTCTTTTGCCTGCCCCAATATGGCGGGACTGGCAACCTGTCTCTGGCAGGGCTTTCCGGAATTTTCGAATATGCAAATCGTACAGGCATTGAAAGAAGCCAGTAGCATTTATAATAGCCCCAACAACCGGATCGGCTATGGCATTCCGGATATGAAAAAAGCTGTGGGAGATTTGCTGGTGGCTTTTTCTACTGCCAGTATTACACAGACAGCCTGCACGGTAAAAATCAATTGGACCAGTAAGGATGTCTCTGCCATGCGGTATGAAATTGAACGGTTACTGCCCGGAGAAACGCAGTTTAAGAAAGTAGATATGCTCGCAGCAACTGCTGGCACTACGCTGCATACTCATTCTTATGAGCGCAGTCTCTCGCTCGATAGTCTCGGCAAAGGCCTTATCACCTATCGCATCCGGCAGATTATTGATACAGCAGCAGCCAGTTTTACAGCCCGTTATATTGATACGGTCAGCGTGGTAGTAACAGATCTTTGTCCGCCGGTTCAGCACGACAGGGCATATCTTTCGCCCAATCCATCTGGCGGCAATACCAACCTCGTGATCGAAAGCATAAAAAACCTGCCTGGCTTTACTATTCGTATTTATGATATGGCCGGCCATCTCATTTATCAGCAGCAGGCCAGCAAGGAAGCAGGCAGAACCGTATATAATCTTCCCAGTCAGTTGTGGGCCAAAGGCCAGTACCTGGTTAATATTTTTTCAGGAAAAGAAATATTCAGTCAGCTGACTTTGCTACGGCTATAATTTTTTTCTTAATAAAACTCCAAAAAGCGTATCGGCTTTCAACTGATAGCCAGTAAAGAGTTGTTGCTGTATTGTCTCAAATCCGGCTTCACATAACCATGCTGCCTGTATCTCGTTTTCCTCCTTAAAAACAGAACAGGTAATGTAAAGAAAATAGCCGCCTGGTTTTACAAAATGAATTGCCTGGCTCAGAATCTTCCGTTGCAGCGAAGCATATTCTGCTATCTTCTTTTCTTCAAAAAAATATAACTGCTCCGGGGTGCGGCTCCAGGTACCACTGCCTGAGCAGGGCACATCAGCAATCACTAAGTCATAAGCAGAGAGCGGCGGGCGGATTTTCGACACAGACATATCTGCCCTGAACAGTTCATATTTTTTTATTCCCGCTACCGCAAACCGTTTACGCAGATTGGCGAGAATGGATTCCCGTATATCGGACACTGTAAGTTCGATGCCCGGCATGAGATCGTAGGCAAGAATCGACTTACCTCCGCTGGCGGCACAACAATCCCAAACCTGTTGTATGGTTGCCGATGGAATAAGCTGCAATAAGTTCCCTATCTGTTGTGAACTATAATCCTGGATCACCACTTCTTTATCTATCATCAGCAGTTCATCTGCTTTCACCGCATTGTCGAGCGCCACACAACGGTCATTCATTTTCCGAAAAGCCAGGCCGGCCTGTTGTAATTGCTCCTTCACTTTCTGCTCATAGCCCGGCCTTATACGTAAAAAAAGATCTGGTTGCACGAGCATGCTTTCTGCAAATGCCGTTGTATCTACTCCTTCACTCAACTGAGATTGCCAGGGGAAAATGCGTGCTGGCGACAACTGCACAAGGTTGAATTTATCTGTCAGCGGCAGGGTAATTGAATCATTCCACTCCGGAATAAGCTGAAGCGTCATTTCATCGGCAAACATGCTGGTAAGAAATAATCCTGTCAGTATTTGTTGCTGTATTGACAGATGCCGGGCCGCATACCCCAGCCGGAGGCAGCTGTAACAGAGGCGGGCAATACTTTTCCGGTCTTTGGAGCCATATTTTTTATGCTGACGGAAAAACTCGCGGATAAAGTGATGAAATGGTTGAGCACCCTGATAGCGTGTCAGTATAGTTTGAGCCGTATTAAGATGCGAGAAATATTTCATACACTGCAATATAACAATCCTGATTGGCTTTGCTCTTTAATAAGAAGGGCTCCCGCAAAGGAGCCCTTCTTATTTTATCTGGGAGAAAATCATTTATAATTCCAGCAGTGTTTTTACCGGATCTTTTCCGATGAGCAGCTGCTCAGGGCTTTCCAGCAATTCTTTCACACGTACCAGGAAGCTTACCGATTCGCGTCCGTCGATGATGCGGTGATCGTAACTAAGTGCGATGTACATCATCGGGCGAATCACTACCTGGCCATTGATGGCCATCGGGCGCTCCTGTATTTTGTGCATACCCAGAATAGCACTCTGAGGTATATTGATAATAGGTGTACTCATGAGCGAACCAAACACACCACCGTTGGTGATAGTAAATGTACCGCCGGTTAGTTCTTCTGCAGTGAGTTTGCTGTCGCGTGCCTTTCCTGCCAGTTCAATTACTTTTTTCTCGATATCGGCCATAGAAAGACTTTCTACATTGCGGATCACAGGAACGGTAAGACCGCGGGGCGTGCTCACGGCAATAGAGATATCGGCATAATCATGATACACCAGCTGATCGCCATCGATGTAGGCATTTACAGAAGGCCATTCTGCCAGAGCTACTGCACAGGCTTTGGCAAAAAAGCTCATAAAGCCGAGTCCAACGCCATGTATTTCCTTGAACTTATCCTTGTACTTACCCCGGATATCCATGATACGGGTCATGTCCACTTCATTGAAAGTGGTGAGCATGGCTGTGGTATTCTTGGATTCTACGAGGCGACGTGAAATAGTTTTGCGCAGGTTGCTCATCTTTTCTGTACGCACATTACGGCTGAAAAGTTCGGTGCCGGCAAAAGCTTTGCGTCCGGGATTTGACAGAGCTGCCAGTACATCTTCCTTCAGTATCTTACCCTGGAAGCCGCTGGGAGTAACCGATTTGGGATCAACTTTTTTATCAGCAATAATTGCAGAGGCCACGGGTGTGGCTTTAATATCGTTGGGCACAGCTGTAACCGGCGCTGCCGATGCAGGAGCGGCCGCCTTTGGAGCTTCTGCTTTGGGTGCTTCCTGCTTAGGTGCAGGTGCAGCAGATGATGCTGCTGGTTTCGCTGCTGTTTCGTCAATGCTGGCCAGTACATCGCCAATTTTAAGTGTATCTCCTTCCTGGGCACCTGTTTTCAGCACACCAGCCTGCTCGGCATTTACCTCAAAAGTGGCTTTTTCACTTTCCAGTTCGGCTATCACTTCATCGCGGTCCACATATTCTCCATCCTTCTTGATCCATTTCAGCAGGGTCACTTCGCTAATAGACTCCCCTACTGTTGGTACTTTAATATCTATCATTAAACTGTCTTTTTATGTGATGCTATCTGTTGTTTAGTTGTTGATGCTGCTATCAGATACTGAATGCGGTTTCGATGATCTCTTCCTGCTCCTGCTTATGCACTTTCATATAACCGGTAGCGGGTGAGGCAGCCGGCTGGCGACTGATCACTCCATAGTTAATTGTTTTGAGCTGCATTTGCAGATAAGATGCTGCACCCATATTGAGCGGCTCTTCCTGTACCCAGAACCAGGTGGCCTTATTGTATTTCTGATACAGTTCCTCCAGCTGACGGTAAGGCAGGGGGTATAACTGCTCCAGTCTTATAATAGCTACATCTTTACGCTGCTCTTTTTCTTTCCGCTCAGCGAGATCAAAATAAATCTTGCCACTGCAGAAAAGAACTTTTTTCACGTCGGCTTCATTGGCACTGGCATCATCTATCAGTTCACGGAAGCCTCCCTGCAGAAACTCGCTCTTGCTTGAGTAGCTGCCGGGATGGCGAAGGTTTGCTTTGGGTGAGAAATTGATCAATGGTTTACGGAAGGGCCATTCGATCTGGCGGCGCATAGCATGGAAATAGTTGGCGGCTGTAGTGATGTTGGTAATAACCATATTCAGCTCGGCGCAGGATTGCAGGAATCGCTCCAGGCGGGCGCTGCTATGTTCAGGCCCCTGGCCTTCATACCCATGCGGCAGTAACATCACGAGACCATTCATCCGGTTCCATTTCTGCTCACCGGCGCTGATAAACTGATCGATCATGGTTTGTGCGCCGTTCACAAAATCGCCAAACTGGGCTTCCCATAATACCAGCGCATTGGGATTGGCCAGTGAATAACCATATTCGAATCCGAGTACACCATATTCGCTCAGGAAAGAGTTGTAGATAAGAAAACGTCCTTGGGCATCGGGTATACGACTCAGGCGGTTGTAGGCGCTGTCATTATTCTCATCGCGCAATACAGCATGGCGGTGAGAGAAGGTGCCACGGCGTATATCCTGACCACTCATGCGCACATCCTTGCCATCGATCAGCAGACTGCCATAAGCCATCAGTTCGCCACTCGACCAGTCAAGTTTCTGTTCTGTTTCATACAGCTTCACTTTGTCCTGGATGATCTTCTCGATCTTGCGAAGGGGTTTAAACTCTGCCGGCCATTTCATCATAGCATCAAACACAGCATTGAACTGTTCTTCACTGATGGCAGTTACGGGTGAGTGGTCAAAATCTTCTTCTGTTGCCTTACGCAGATTACGCCACCAGATTTCCGGCTGCTGATAATGATAGGGAAGTGGTTTTTGTTTTACTTCATCCAGTCGCTCCTGCAGGTCGGCCCAGAATTTTTTCTCCATCTCTTCAGCCAGTGCTTTGGCATCCGGCTCTCCATTCTGCATCAGGTAATTAATGTATACTTCGCGGGGATTGAGATGTTTCTCAATCAAAGCATATAAATGCGGCTGTGTAAATTTGGGATCATCGCCTTCATTGTGGCCATGTTTGCGGTAACATACCATATCAATGAATACGTCTGAATTAAATTCCTGGCGGTAGCGTGTGGCAATCTCTGCACATTTCAGCACTGCTTCCGGATCGTCACCATTTACGTGAAAAACAGGAGCCTGAATGGCCGCTGCGAGTGATGTACAGTAATCGGAGCTGCGGGCCTCATCAAAATCTGTAGTAAAGCCAATCTGGTTATTGATGACAAAGTGAACAGTGCCGCCGGTATAATAACCGCTCAGCTTGCTCATTTGCATTACTTCGTACATGATGCCCTGACCAGCTATTGAAGCGTCGCCATGTATGAGTATCGGCAGTATTTTCTCGTACTCGGATTCGTACAGCACATCTGCCTTGGCACGGGCAAAGCCTACTACTACCGGATTTACAGCCTCGAGGTGCGAAGGATTGGGCATCAGTTTGAGATGAATCACCTTATTGGTTGGCGTGGTCACTTCGCTGCCAAAGCCCATATGATATTTTACATCGCCACTACCCATTGTCTGATCTACCTGGGCGGTGCCTTCAAATTCGCTGAATATCTGCTCATAGGTTTTACCCATGATATTGGCCAGCACATTCAGGCGGCCACGGTGGGCCATACCAATCACCACTTCCTGCACATCATAATCAACTGCCGTATTGATTATTGCATCGAGTGCGGGAATGGTGGTTTCGCCACCTTCGAGCGAGAACCTTTTCTGGCCTACATATTTTTTGTGAAGGAATTCTTCAAACATCACACCCTGGTTAAGCTTTTCCAGAATGCGTTTCTTTTTTTCCAGCGGCACGGGATCGGCAAATTTCTTTTCCATCTCGGTAGCCAGCCAGTTTACCCGGTTTTGGTCGCTGATATATTTATATTCGATACCTACAGGGCCTGCATATACTTTCTGCAGATGGCCCAGGATATTACGCAGCGTAGTAGCCCCCAGTCCAATCCGCTCCCCCACCTGAAAGGTTTTATCCATATCCTGTTCATCCAGTCCAAAGAATGAAAGCGTAAGATTGGCATTACGATCGCGGCGTTCGCGAATGGGGTTTGTTTTTGCGATAAGGTGGCCTTTGTTGCGATAGCCAAGGATCATACGATAGGCCCCCAACTCCTTACGCCAGTTGCTGTCTGCACCGGTTGCCGCAGCAGTACCGTTTTGAGCAGGAGTGGCTGCATGTCCATTGCCTATGGCAAAGTCGAAGCCTTCAAAAAATTTCCGGAGATCGGGATCTACGCTTTCAGGGTTTTTGACAAACTCGCTATACAGGTTTTCAATAAACGCAGGGTGAGAATTCGTGATATATGAGAAATCCTTCATGAATGTGGATATTTTCGGCGGTACCTGTTTGCTGTCTGCAACTGCTTTTCTCCGCTGCCTTAGCCGATATGGTCGTGGGTTGTAAACCCTGCTATTGCCTCGTAGCCGCCTGCAGACATGCTACTTTTATTTTGGGACACAAATATCGCCTAAAAAGTCTGAAAATCAGGGGGGATTTTGGTTAAAAAAGCAGATTTTCGGGCCTCTTTGGCCGGGAGTGGTTTACGGAAACGTTTTCATGCCGGCCGGCTATGCCCTGATTTACAGCATCCTGCTGCCCAAAGGGCCGGTCTGATTAAATTTTGAGCATTTTCCAGCCAGGAAAAATGCTCAAAATTTGGTGATTACCTATATCCCCCTTACCTTTGCCGTCCTTAAAATTGATACGAAATGGCTAATCACAAGGCTACGAAAAAAGATGTGCGCCAGGCTGCAAAACGCCGTGAAAGAAATAAATACTATGGCAAAACTACACGTAATGCCATCCGTGACCTGAAAGCAGCAAAAGGTAACGAAGCGTCTGAGCAACTGCCTGGAGTAGCCTCTATGATTGACAAGCTGGCCAAACGTGGTGTTATTCATAAGAATAAAGCCGCTAACCTGAAGAGCAAACTGGCCAAGCGTATAGCTGCCGCTAAATAAGAAGTTTTTTTATAAAGCAGAAAGGCAACCCATTGGGTTGCCTTTCTGCTTTATAAAAGGTAAATGGCATAAGGTACAGGGTAAAAAAAGGATCCCGATATCAACCCGTTTCAACAGATCACTTCGATTTCCACTCGGTTGACTCGCTTACCAGCAGCCTAAGCCCTCAGCCTTTCGCCTTCCACCTTTCTTCCTACATTTGGTTCATGAGAAAACTATTGCTCGCAGCCCTTCTGCTGCCCTTGCTGGCCCAGTCCCAGACCATCACCACCCGGTTTGAACAGTCGAAAGGCACCCAGACCCCCACCTACTCCGAAATCATCGACTGGTGGCAAAAACTGGATGCAGCTTCCGGAAAAGTTAAAATGCTCACTATGGGTATGACCGATGCCGGATACCCGCTGCACCTGGTAGTGGTTTCCAGTAACGGGGATTACAATTTTGCCAACATCCGCAAAAACAATAAAAGGATCGTACTGATCAATAACGGTATTCATCCCGGCGAGCCTGATGGCATTGATGCCAGCATGCTGCTGGCCCGCGATATCGTAGCCAACAAATGGAAATTGCCGGATAATATTGTACTGGCTTTCATTCCAGTTTACAATATCGGCGGATGTCTTAACCGTAGCGCCAACTATCGCGTAGACCAGGATGGACCGGAAGAATTTGGCTTCCGCGGTAACTCACAGAACCTCGATCTTAACCGCGATTTCATTAAATGCGACTCACGCGATGCGCGCGCTTTTGCAGAAATATTCCATTTGCTCGACCCCGATGTTTTTGTAGACAATCATGTAAGCAATGGAGCCGACTACCAGCATGTAATGACCCTGCTTCCCACACAGCATAATAAACTGGGCGGTGCTATGGGCGACTTTATGAATGCCCAGTTTGAACCAGGCCTGTATGCAGGCATGAAAGATAAAGGTTATGACCTCATTCCCTACGTAAACTCTTTTGGCGAAACACCCGAAAAAGGCTGGCCGGCATTTTGGGACAGTCCCCGCTATGGCACCGGCTTTGGCGCCCTGTTTCATACCTTTTCTTTTATGCCCGAAAGCCATATGTTGAAACCGTACGACCAACGCGTAAAAGCATCCTACGCATTGATGCAGACTTTTATTGATTTTACGAGCAAAAACAGTAGCACCATCCGTGAGCTTCGTGCCAAAAGTAAACAGGCTGTTCGCACGCAAACAGAATTTGCCCTTAGCTGGACACTCGACAGAAGCCGTTCGCAGAACTTCCTGTACAAGGGTTTTGCCTCTGGCAAAAAGCCCAGCGAAGTATCTGGCCTGCCCCGGCTTTATTACGATCGCAGTAAACCTTACGAAAAACAAATTCCTATTTACAATCAGTATGTGGCCAAAGAGTTTATTAAAAAACCGGTGGCCTATGTCATACCCCAGGGTTGGTGGAAAGTAATTGACCTGCTGAAAATTAATAAGGTCAATATGCAGCAGTTGAAAAAGGATACTACCATTGAAGTGGAAGTATATCGTATTACGGACTATAAAGCCGGTGCCCGCCAGTATGAAATGCATCACATAAATACAGAAGTAAAAACCAGCAGTTCATTTCAACAGATCCGTTTCCGTAAAGGAGATTGGCTGATTCCGATGAACCAGGACGCCAACCGCTTCCTGATTGAAGTACTGGAGCCCCGTGCAGAGGATTCTTATTTTACCTGGAATTTCTTTGATGCCATACTGGGCCAGAAAGAAGGTTACTCGGCCTATGCCTTCGAAGATATTGCAGCCGAATACCTGAAAAACAATAAGGAACTGCAGCAGAAACTGAATGACCGCCGTAACAGCGATACCGCCTTTGCAAAGAGTGGTCGTGATCAGCTAAACTTCGTCTTCCAGCAATCGCCCTGGTTCGAGCCTGCATACCTGCAATACCCGGTATACCGGATCATATCCAAATAATTATTATTGAATAAATAAAGCTAATAAGGCCGGCTTTGCCGGTCTTATTTATTTTCCAAGCGGAAGCCATTGGCTTTCGCCAGTTCCTGTTGCGCCTTCTGCATTTTTGCTACTACTGCTTCCAGTTCTGTTTCGAGTCGTATCATCTTTTGCCGCTCCTGCTCACGGCTCGAATCCCCCTGTGCCCTGCCATACGATTTATAGGAAGCATAAATGTTGCGCACATGGGAAAAATATAGTAGTGATGCCCGTTGAAAAGCTTCACCGCCTTTTACATTGGGCAAAGGTAATTGCTCCACGTCTGCCAGTTTGTTTGCGGCTACTGTCTCCATCTGCTGGCTGATGATAGCAAGACTATCCATCAGTCCCTCCTTCATATAATGACCGACCTGCGGCTGAGCCTCATTCACAGAGTCAATCAACTGCCGCTGCAGTGCTACCACGTCTTCGCTATACTTCAGCGCCGATTCTGTATTGCAGGAAGTAAGAAGAAAAAGAAATGAAGAAATGATTATTAAAATGCGCATAGGCTATAATTGATTAGACCGCTAATCCCCAACATACCTTACACTGCGCTGTTGTCTTCTCCTGCAGGTACGGCTACAGCACCAGTGGCCGTCTGTTTGTCCATAGAAGAAAAAAGCAGCCGACCTAAAACAAGGCTTACTATCAGCACCACTATACTCACATACCCCAGCCAGTCGAAGTGCATGATACGACCCGACTTTTCTTTGATCACTATATAACCAGCCACTACAGAGGCCAGACCGGTTCCCAATTGTTGAATACTGCCATTGAAGCTCATAAAACTTCCCCTGTGTTCTGGTTCTACGACCTCGCTGATCATAGCCTGTGCTGTAACAGCACGCCCTGTGGCGAATATAAACCAGATAGCAAAAAACAGGAGTACGAGTGTAAATGGCAAAGGCGGCATCCGTGTGATGACGATCACCATAAAAAGTGAGAGAAATACACAGGCAGAAAATACCGGCAGCTTACCAATCTTATCCGAAAGGCGGCCCAGTAATAAAGCTGCAAGCAGGGAAGCCGAGCCTCCAACCAAAAAAATCAGCGGCGTCTGATCTTTCGAAAACCCTTTATTGAATTCAAGAAAAGGATTGATAAATGGGATAATCAGAAAATGCCCCATCATGAGTAAGCCTGAAAATATAAGCGCGGATCGGGCTGCAGGATTGGAAAATACGGTAGAGAGAATTTCGCGTGAGCTTCTTTGCGGCCTGTTATCCCTTAAGTGAGCCGCCATGGAAGGCAATTTCCAGATAATTAATGGCACTAAAACTATTCCCACACCAGCTGCAAGTAAAAAGGGGATATGCCAGTCTTCTGCAAAATAATTGGTCAGCTTTAAAGAAAAAGGCACACCCAGGATGGAGGCAATGGCAAACGCACTCATCACGGTTCCCATAGCCTGCCCCCTGCGCTCATAGGTAAATAGATCGGCAACTATCGCCAGCACCTGCGCACCAATAATACCGCCGAATAATCCAGCCATGACACGTGCGGCAAAAAGAAAAGAATAGGTATTAGCCAACCCGCAGGCAAGGGTGCCGATAAGAAAAAAAGAATAAGATATCAGCAGTACTTTTTTGCGATCGAACCGGTCTACAATTAACGCTGCCCCGATACCGGCCACAAAAGCGCTGATGGAGTAAGCGCTTACCAGCCAGGTAAACTGACTGGCAGATATATCAAACGCCGGCATCAGGTAATTACCCAATGGCATCATGATCATAAAATCAAGAATATGGGTAAAATTGAGCCCTGCCAGCAAAATCAGTATGATGCGTTCCTTTTTGCTCATTACTGCAAGCGCCAAAGATCGTAAAAAAGTTGTAAGTAGGGTAAAAGGAATGAGGTCAAAGGAAAAAGGGCCTCACCTTACTCATGGAACCTTAAAACCCTCAACCTTTTACCTTCTACCTTATGGGTTGCCAGCCTTTCTCATACTTTCTTCCCCACAATTTCATGGCAGCCTGACTATTACGTATATGTCCATTGGATGGGTCACAAATGAGCGTCTGGCCGGTACGTTGCGCAATATTGGCCAGGTGACAAAGCAATACCGATTTATGACCTTCACTTACCGGTGAAGTCAGTTTTGTTTCACCGCGTACCGTCTGTATGAAATTATTGAAGTGATAATAATCAAGATTGCCGCTGGCAGCAACGGGATTGGTAGGATCATTTTTTGCATCGCTTTTTACTTCCTTCACCAGTTTATTATCATAATCATAGATGCGGTAATCGTCATTGCCTTTATTGACCAGCGTACCTTTTGTACCATAGATCACAAATCCTCGACCGGCACCTTCTACAGGGAAAATATTACAGCTACGCCCTTCCCAGGTAATGGCTTTACCGGGACCAAATTCAAAACTCGCTACCTGTGTGTCGGGCGTTTCCCAGTCATCCGTAAAAGCATAGCGTCCACCAGCAGAGGTTACTTTGGTGGGGAAATCAGTTCCCAGAAACCAACGGCAGCAGTCTACTTCATGCGTGCCATTGTTACAGGTCTCCGCTGTTCCCCAATGCCAGAACCAATGCCAGTTATAATGTACCAGGTTGTCGCGGTAAGGCAGCCTGGGTGCCGGTCCCTGCCAGAGATCAAAATCGAGCGTAGACGGCACGGGCACCTGTTTGCCACGGCCTATTGATTTGCGGTTATTCGCATACCATGCTTTACCCAGATAGGTTTCGCCAATTACCTTTTCTTCTTTCACCAGCCTCACAGCTTCAATGAGGTTAGGAAATGAACGGCGTTGATTACCCATCTGAATCAATTTATCGTACTTCTTTTCAGCCGCTGCCAGCCATTCGCCCTCAAGCGCATTATGTCCGCAGGGCTTTTCCACATATACATGTTTGCCATTTGCCACAGCCATCAATGCAGCTGGTGCGTGCCAGTGATCCGGAGCAGCAATGATGAGCGCATCAAAATCTTTTTTTGTTACCAGCTCGCGTACATCTTTTATCACCTGCGGTTTACGCGCCGCATTGGCAAATGGTTTAAGTCCATTGGCAATAGCAGCGTCTTCCACATCACAGATATAAGCCACCTCTACATTGGGCAGTTTGGAAAAACACTCGGCCAGGTAAGCACCGCGACTGTTGACACCCATCACGGCTACCACCACTTTATTGGAGGGCGAATTTTTCCCAAACACGGGAAAATTAAGAATGGTAATACCGGCAGCTGTAATAGATGCCTGGCGAACAAAGTCTCTGCGATTCATAGTATTTAGTTGACAGTTGACAGATGACAGTTAAGTATAAAAGTATAAAGGTTTAAAAGTTTAAAGGCAGGGGAGGCTTAAAGGTTAGAAATGTGTACACGCTTGGCCGGGGAGTTTAGAAGCGGACGACTCTTTTATCCACCTAATCTCACATACCTATACACTTCTCCCTTTTCCCCTTTACCTTCTGCCCTATACCTTCTCTTCTACTTATTACTTAAAACTTACCACTTACAACTCTTTAATCTTTATGCTGCGGAACTGCACAGCATTGCCGTGGTCCTGCAACAAAATATGTCCTTTTGGAGCTTCACCGAAATTGGGCCATACTTTGTACTTACTGATAGCTACCAGCCCGCGAAACGCTGCTGAACCGCGATCATACTCCAGCACTTTAATACCATTGAGATAATGCTCCACATGATTGTTGGGATAAACAACAATACGCCCCCAGTTCCATTCGCCTGGCTGATGTATGAAACGGCTTTGTTTTTCGGCTTTGATAAGATCATAGAGAGATGCCAGCGTTCTGTTACCATCACGGCCCAGTTTGGCATCGGGATGCAGCGTATCATCCAGTAATTGATATTCGAGGCCAATGGCGGAGCCACTATTATTTTCTGCCAGCGTTACAAAATATTTCACTCCGCTGTTGGCACCCGGCGCAAGCTTAAATTCGAAAGAAAGGTCAAAGGCACTGAATTGCGCTGTTGTCACAATATCGCCGCCATTGGTCGACTCGGCTCCATCAGAAGGTAATACACTCAATATGCCGTCCTTTATTTCCCATCCTTTGGCAGGAAATTCATTTTTATAGGCTCCTTTCCAGCCGGTAGTGCTTTTGCCATCGAACAACAGTTTCCAGCCGCCTGCCTTTTCAAATGATGTAAGCGTATTGGGAATGGTATTGACAGCATAAATAGATGCAGGAAAAGGTAGTGGTTCAACGTGACCGGTGCGGATACGGATATTTTTCCACCAGATACGTTTACCAGCCATAGAAGCCTTGCCAATGCTATGCACCTGCAATGCTATAAAACCTGATGCATCGGCGCGATCTATGAGGCAGGCGGCAGGCTTATCGTTGATCCATGTCTTAATCGTCTCACCCATGCACTGCACTCTTACGCGGTTGTATACACCAACCTCAAGCCGGTCTTGCGCAGATGGGTTGAGCGAAAGCGGGTATAACCAGTCGCGGCGGCCTTCATCATATATTCCGGCGGTCCAGCGGCGGGCAGAAGGATCCAGTTCGTACTGGTAGCCATATACCTTTCCTTTACCCTTGTTGCCGGCAGCATCATAATGACTTCTGAACTGAATGCCGGAGTTAGAACTGCTGTCCTCAATCTTAACCTCCAGCTCAAGAATGAAATCACCGTATGTTTTTTCAGTTATTAAAAAAGTATTAGGACTGCCCGGTACGGTAGTACCTACAATAGCACCTTCTTCTACCGTATATTTTGCCGAGCCTGCTACCTGTTGCCACCCTTTGAGTGTTTTGCCGTCAAAAAGAGAATGCCATCCTTTTTGTGCTATCAGCGGTGAGCAAAAGCATAGAAGGAGAAAAAAAACAACAGCTTGTTTCATACGCCAATCGTTTGGTAGGGGTTATTAAGGGAAGTTACTGCAAATACCGGTTCATGCAGCAGCTTCCTCAGAAATTGTAGGCCGGCTTCCAGGAAAGTATTTTATGCGAAAAAATAGCCTCATTGGCCAGGTGTACACAAACGGCCGTTGTTGCACCGGTTTTTACATTCGATACTGGCTGAGTGCCTGTCTTTACAGTGTTATAAAATTCTTTTAATGCATACCATGTACCGTCCTGCATTTTTTCATTTACAATAGAAATACCTCCGTCTGTATTCCATTCGAGGCGGGTAGCCCCGCTTACACCATCTACCGTCTGCAGTTCTTTTTTAGCTGCTTCCTCCGGATAAAACACTCCTTTATCAGGCAGCAATGATACCATGCCTTTTGTACCCTTTATTTTAAAAATATAGCCTTCGTGCGCATTGCCACAGGTAGCTCCGAAATTGCCTATCATTCCTTTTTCTTTATACCGCAGCAACACCTGTACATTGTCGTAGGTTTCACGTCCGTCATTGAAATGATCGATACCTCCGGTGCCCATCACTTCATCGGGATGTGTGTCAAAGGCCCAGTTGATAAAATCCATCTGATGAGAAAGTAATTCAGCGGGCAGTCCTCCGGAGTAGCGTTTATACATCCGCCAGTTGATCTGCTCATCTGCGTAACCGGTCGGAACAGGGCGACGCCAGTTCCAGTTTCTGTCCCAACGGCAATCGATCTGTGTTACATCACCCAGGTATCCCTTGCTGATCATCTCTTTTACTTTGAAATAAAGCGGCGTATACCTGTACTGATGTCCCACAGCCAGTATTTGCCCTGTATAACGCGCACAAAGCTTCACCAGTTCCTGTGCCTCCGGTATGTTGTAGGTCATCGTTTTTTCGAGATATACCGATTTGCCTGCACGTATGGCATCAGCTGCAATAGCGTAGTGCATATGCAGCGATGTGGCGACAACTACGGCATCCACATCTTTGGCGTCCAGCAGTTGCCGGTAATCTTTATACGTTTTAGCGGGAGCCAGTTTTGCGGCTGCTTCCAGTCTGAAGTCGAGGATATCACAGATAGCTGTAATTGCATATTGCTCTTTGAGCGATGCCATCATCTGCATAATACCCTGTCCGCGATCGCCACAACCGATAATGCCTATGCGGATAGCATCTTCGCGGTGTGCCAGCAATGTTGCCGGAGACAACATTAATACCCCGCTTAACAACCCTGTCATTTCCAGAAAATGTCTTCTATCCATATACTGTCACGAAGATTTAAGGTTTCAGTAATCGTTTGAACCGGCTGCTCATGGTATCCGTTACCGATCCGTCGGGCCGGTGATAAATAAAATGAGCAGCGAGTGCCGGCCTTTTTTCTATAAACCGTAATGCATGTTGCAGTCCCATGCCCATCAGGGCATTATCAAGTGCATCGGCGGTCATCGCATCTGGCGCCACAATTGTAACACTGATCAGTTCATTACTGATCGGGTAGCCGGTACGCGGATCAAGCAGGTGACTGCGGCGCTTCCCGTTCGTTTCATGATAACGCCGGTAATTGCCCGATGTGGTCACCGCTCCTTTATCGAGATAAATCACCTGTTCCATGACCGGCTCGAAATCGTTTTCGCCGGGTGCTTCGATGCCGATGCTCATCTTTTGTCCCGAAGGTTGTTTACGTCCCTTCACCCGCAACTCACCACCAAGTTCCACCAGGTAATTATGGATACGAAGTGCTTCCAGCTTATCCGCCACCAGATCCACTGCATAGCCCTGTGCAATCCCGTTGGGATCCAGTTGTACACAGGGTTTTGTTTTATACAGCCAGTTGCCTTTTATATGGATTTTATCGCTGCCGATACAGGTCAGTAGGTTTCGTACAGCAGCAGAATCAGGCAAAGGCTGTTGGCCTGCCGGACCAAATCCCCAGGCATTCGTGAGTGGAAATACTGTCATATCAAAAATACCTCCGGTAATGCGACTGGTTTCCAGAGCAGCCTTTACCACCTTCCGCATATGCCGGTCCATTTTTACCGCTTCGGCCGAAGTATTGAAGCGGTTGACGAGTGAGTAAGGCTTGTACAGGGAGAGGGAACTATCTACCTGGTCAAATATGCTGTCTATCATAGACCGGGTAAGCAGCGAGTCTGCCGCATAATAGGTGATATGATAAGTAGTGCCCTGAGCGCGGCCACTGATATAAAAACGCCGGAGTTCTGCAGATCTGTACGACAAAGAGAGGACACCCAGCAATAAGAGTGACGGTATGATTTTTTTAAACTGCTTCATGCTCACAGGCATTAGCGAACAAGATTTGCATGTTCTGCTGTCAGTTGCCAGCTGGTATCTGTCTTTACCCAGAAGGTGGTATACCGCTCATGAACAGTAAGCTGATTTCCCCGGTATGAGCCGGTGCCCCGAAATTCGCCCAGCAGCACGGCAGTGTTTCCGTATACACGAACAGATACATTCTCACTGCGTGCGCTTTCCCATTTAAGTTCAGAGGTAGCTACATTGAGCAGTTGTTCCTGGCGGTTTAACAGGCGGCCGTCGGGATTTACAAGGGTGAAATCGGGGGCAAACAGTTTACCCAAAGCAACAGTATCGCCTTTCAGCAAGGCACTGTCATACTGATCATTTATACGCATTAACTGGGCAGAATAATCCGGTGTTTTGGCCGGGTCGTTACACGAAGACAGGAATGCCAATACTGCAATTGCTAAAAAGAAGCTGCATGATTTATGCATAATCAGAGGCTTTGAGAGGAAAGTTACGAACTATGACAGGATCAGCCAATCCTTATTATACATTTCCGCTGTGAGCGACAATTGGGGGAATACAATGTTTTCTATGGCAAATCACCCTGCATAAGTGCAGATAAGCCATTGCAGGTATTCGTTAGAGAATTTATAGCAGAAGCATGGAGACTTGAGCGCTAAAAAACAATAATGCCGGAAAATGAAGGCAGAGAACACATTCTTCCTGCCGCATATCTATTCTGCCGGCTGTATAGTGGTAAGGAACTGCATGAGCGCGGTAGCAGCCTGCAGTGCAGGTGCAGCTAAAGGATCGTTGAAGAGATTATTTAGTGGTGCTTCGCCAAAATAAAGTCCATCTGCCACCAGGAAGCTGATACGCGCCATGCCTGGCGCCGGTGCTGGCCGGCGTGGCTGATTCCATGGGCCAATCTGTGCCACTACTCTGGCGGATTCTGTAAACAGCTGATCGATGATTGGCCGGGAGCGGCTATCCGTTCCATTTTCCCAGATGATAACACGCCCTGTATGATGCAGAAAACGGGCGGTGCCGTCTGCATAGGCGGCCAGTACATCAAGCCCTTCTGATAACGCCACTTCGACCACCACACCCAGCAGTTCTTTACGCTCGGTGATTTGACCGGTTTGCCCTAACTGATGGAAGGCGAGCAGGCGGATGCGCGACTCCTGGCTGGTATCTGCAGCCAGTGACCTTAGCTGCACACTATCACGGCCATTGGCCAGTATATTGTAAGGAAAACTGTAAGGAGCTTGCTGATTGGCCAGGTATAGCTGTGGCTCATCACAAAACAGTAAAGCGTATAATGGGGATGTGGCAGACATATGCTGATTGTTTTGCCGGTAAATTGAGCGATTGCGTTTTGCAGTATAAACTTAAACTAACTGAACGCTATCTGATCAGCATTTTTAGTAAATGGAGTGTGGCTGTGAGCCATTGGCACGGGAGGAAGGCCTTTTAGTTGTGCGGTGTTTCTTCTTTATTTGTTCTACATCATATAATACGTACTGTTTTGCTTCCGCTTTATCCGGGAAAAACAGATTCATCTCTACTGTATTAATTGCTCCGAAAGCATAGTTTTCTGCTACATTTCCTTTCCAGCATACCTTCAGGTAAATACTGTCTCCTTTAACTAAATAGGTACCCGTGAGTTTGTTTATGCGAAGCGCCGCCAGGCTTGTATAAGATTTAAAATAGCCATTTCTTTTCAGGAGGATCACCTCATCGGTAATTTTGGATTGGTTCACGGCCTTTACAATAGTTTTCTTATTCTTAAAACAAGGGCCGCGATTTGCCCATCCAGGCAGGGTAATAATCAGGCAGGCGAGTATCAGAAAAAATTTGTGCATTGACAATCATTAATGTCAGCTATGAAGTTTTACTAAAGAAACCACCAGGTGCCTGTAGTACAGGCAATATCAAAAAATCTCGAATATCACAGAGACGAAATATCCCAGCATTTCCAGCAGATCGCCCAGCCAGTCCTGGCTATGGGGAAATCGTTTTTTCTTTTGGGCTCTGGCATCTTGTAGCAGCCTGTTTTGCCGCAGCTGAGGTGGTGTAAATCTATGCTATCGGGATCGCAAATCTGAAGAGTTTTCCGGGCGGAAAGGATCATTTTTATTTTCTTTAACAAGGAAATCGATTATCCGCTTGCGTTCCCCAATAATCAGTAATGCCAGGATAATCCGAATACCTGAAGTGATCATGGGAGACCAATTAAACGGTCCGAGCTCGACAACTCTTCCGGCATAGCTTCTAAATACCCAATTATCATAAGCCAGGCCGGCCATCTGAGGTATTTCATACACCAAAATAATAGCTCCGGTTGTTACCAGGCATATCCTTAGGATAGACTTCATACCCAGATTAAACTGTATATGCGATTCTTTAAATCCCTGATCTAAGCCGAATGAATCTATGATCTTTTCCGTTTTGAAGATAAGCCAATATCCCAGAGCAAGAATCAGAACTGCTTTTATTAAAGAGAAGAAAAGGAGCAATAATCCTCTGGAGGGGACGAGTTCAAATGTGCTCCAAACAGCTGCAAGTACATCTGTGATGCTTATAATCAGATCACGTATTAGCAGTACTGCAATGATCCGGAGAGCAAGGAGGAAAAAACTACGTGGTGTCATGGTGGCTGATTTGATAAACTGTGATTTGAATATACGGAAATGCGATCGGAGTACCTGTGTATAGTATACTACAGTTCGTCTTCTGTCACTGGTTTTCCCGGTTGCTCCTGCCAACAACATGGGTAATTGCACCCAACTGTGCTACGGCCTCATTCAATGCACTTTCTGAAACCTGAAGTCTTCCTTTTTGTAAAATGAAAGGTTCACCTCCTTTTACCGAAATACCGATACCCCTCACCTGCTTTTTCCAAAAACTGCGTATAAACCGGATCTGTACCTGCCCAAATGGTGCCGAATGTTTTTCAAACCCGTTGTATGGGTTGAAATAGAGGATGCTTATCTCCCGGGTTGACTCGTTGACCATTAGTTGATAAAGCTGGTTTCGGTTTTCGGGAAAACCTATTCGGACTATTGCAATATTAAATAGTACGCCCAGGAAGGGTCCGGGATGCAACGATTTATCCTCTGCAAAAAAACGAGGCAGCATGCAGGCTATAAGGCCTGTTCCATAGCCGAGAAGCAGTTCAGGGACATGGCTCCAGCGGTTAGGTTTAGCCTGAGCTGTATAAGTAATAGAGGGCATTCTGGTCTGGTATTTATTCTGAAGGTAAAAGCAGGACCCAGCTGAAAGCCAGGGTTCCGTGAATATAGATAACGGGAGGGGCAGAAAAGTAGCCCCGGATGGATGGTACTATAAAGGTTTTACCAAAGCCGGTAAGAGTAGCAAACAGGCTGGTCAGTCCGATGGCTACGAAGAAAAAAGTTTTGTGTTTAGGCGTTCGGAGGTTCAATGGCAGTTGGTTGGTCCATTGAAAATAGTGAAAAGGAAATAGGTTTTAAGTAATAAGTTCTAAGTTTTAGGTAGGGGGCTGAAGGTGTAAGGTTAAAAGTAAAAGGGGCAGGTCTTCACCGTACTGCAGTTACTTTTAAAGTTTAGACTTCCGCACTGTCCACTGTCAACTGTCCACTGTCCACTGTCAACTACTGGTATTGAAGCGTTAGGTACAAAAAAAAAGCCCCTCGATTTCTCGAAGGGCTCAATAAATATGGCAGCTACCTACTCTCCCGCATTGTGGTGCAGTACCATCGGCCATGAGGGGCTTAACTTCTCTGTTCGGTATGGGAAGAGGTGAACACCCTCGGCAAAACCACCATAAAAAGGTGAAGGGATTAAGGAGTAAGGAGGGAGGATAATGAAGCGGTGCTTATATCCTATACCTTATACCTTTTGCCTTGTAATAAGATCATATTGGGAAATGTTAGAAGAAAATCTAAGAAATAAAAATTAAAGCGTACGGGCAATTAGTACTACTTGGCTTTGCTGTTACCAGCTTTACACCTATAGCCTATCAACGTCATAGTCTTTGACGGCCCTTAAAAGTAAACTCATCTTGAGGAAGGTTTCACGCTTAGATGCTTTCAGCGTTTATCCTGTCCGTACATAGCTACTCAGCATTGCACCTGGCGGCACAACTGATACACCAGCGGTACG